>Ga0163217_1118187_pt1 | contig 19742 bp, 11 predicted proteins | sample SynspAceP_FD_185933 | JGI IMG/M metagenome (GOLD analysis project Ga0163217, IMG submission 185933) | Saline lake microbial communities from Ace Lake in Antarctica - Synechococcus sp. Ace-P (PacBio error correction) | ecosystem: Environmental > Aquatic > Non-marine Saline and Alkaline > Saline ...
CGACAGAAGAAAAAGAAAAAGGGAATTTCCCCCAATGAAAAATACCTTAAATGATGGAATCTTAAGAGAAATGAGTTTGTGGCTATTTTTGCCCGTTCAACCGATATCAGCGAGTTGGGCGGTTGCGACAAGCAAGGACCAAGGGGTTCAAACGTGGCGCCGCAGCCCAATATCCCAAACCCTCGGTTTGTTCCGCCGCTGACGTAAAAATTTTTTTTCAAAAGCCCTGAGCACTTTGATCAATGCAATGGGTCCCCACAAAAGGCTTTTTTCTTTTGTCGATTGGACTGAAATGACCGCCGATCAAATATCCCGTCAAGTCCGGTTCTGCTTCTTTGGGCGTCGGGCCATGCCGGCAGCTTTATTTCCACGCTTAAAGTGGCCGCGGCGGCACGGTTTTTAAATTCCAACGGTGCCAGTCACCGCACAATGGGCGACAAAAAAATTGTTTATCGTCACTGACTTAACAAGGTTTTTTGAAGGACACCAGCAGGATCAAGAAAAAAAAAAAAAAAATTTTTCAGGCCCCGCCTTTTTTTTTTTTTTTTTGGAAGCGGCCTCTTCGCCAAAGTTAGGCAATCTCGATCGTGTTCAATATTCATGAATAGGAAACTCGGATTTTTTTGTTTCTTTAATTGATTAATAGCTGGTGTTCACCTTTTGCTTTGCCTCTACTTTTGGCCAAAACATTGGCGTGGAACAAACAATAGAGTGAAGAACTTTCTAATCGGCCAAAGCAGCATAGAGGAAACACAACATTCCATTTTTGCTGGATGCCCAATATTAGTATAGCTGGCGCTACATCGCCCTAACCCGGAACCAAGTTTGTTTTTAGTGTCGCGGTCGAACGCTGACACGACCGTTTACTTGTCAACCCTTGTCCGCCATTAAGCCAATCAATTTAAGACAATTATAAACTAGCAAAATACGCAGGAAGAATCCCCATACGGCGCACGACTGCTTTTTTGGAATCGCCCTTTGCCGCCGACTTTAACGGGGATAACCGCATTAGGGTGGTATCAAGACGTTGTATCTCAACGGAATGCTTGTTTTGAGGTCAAATAGAATTACGAATAACCCTTCAATACCTCCACCAGTCGAACTGGCACAGCCGCCGACAATGAGGTGAACAATTTAACTAAAGAAGGGCAAAAGTGTGCCCAGCTTACGAAAAGTCTGATGTGCGAAGGCCGGGAGGTGGTCGCGATAGACACACTTTCGAACACTGCTAACGCCAGTGACGTGTCCCAGTCCATAAGTCGAACGTCATGGCCAGTACCAGAGTGGAAAAGAATGACGGTGCTGGATAAGAAATCAATAAAAAGAAACGTGCTTCAGGTCTTTGTAAATAAGTGCATACCGCTCTTGTGACGCAAGCGTAAAAATGCAAGTCCAAAGTTGAAGGCCGACACAATCATAAAAAAGGTACAATCATTCGATCGGGGACCTGTTGAAAAGTAGCCAATGCTGATTCGTCGTGAGTCGAGAACCGCCAATGGCTACGGTCGAGAAGCTGTGACAATGGCGTCCGAATAAGCTCATACCAGCGATCCAATAGCCTAAAGCACAAACCCCGTTTAGCGTCGCGTAGATGTACCAAAGCGCTTTGGCTGTTTTCGGCAATGCGTTTTTGCGTAGCTTGGTATCTTTAACCGGTCCCTGGTGTTTCTGCACGATACAGCTGCATACCAACGATGCTAACATTGGCATAATGGGCTTACGGCTAATACGATGATCCCCATGCGCCTAACCAAGTGAGGTAGCTGTCGATAAAACAGAATAGACTGCGGAAGATCGTCGATGCCCGTGGAAGTATGGTTGCCTCCGGTTGTCGTGAGCCCTGAAATGGATTCAAACAAGGCATCGGTAAAGCTCAGATCTGGATTTTTCTGGCTAAGAAAAAAGGGCACAGAAACAAATAACCCAGTACGGGTCGCAGAAAGAGGACGGGTTTACTAAGAACCGTCGCGAATTTTTATTCACCAGCTCGTTACGAACTGGGAACCATAAAAGAAAGCCGCCTAATAAGTTTCACGCCAAACCGCATAAAGAAAGCCATTAAGGTGCACCATCAAATAAATCAGAGAAACGATAATGGGCGGTATCAGCGAGACACTGAATACTCATTACCAATAATCCAATGACACGTAAAATGACACTAAAATGCATACTTCTTCCTAGAACCTGATTTTTCATTATCAGGCCATTGTTAAAAATTCTGGCGATAACCGTACTTGGCTTTTTTAACTGGCAATTCACTTTTTGTCTTATCTATCTTTTTTGGCTCTAACAAGAGTCTCCATTAAAAGAAACTTAAACCACTTGAAAAGAGCTGCTCTACCGCTGAATTTTTTGTTTTTATTGGTCCAGCAAAGATGCTCCCCGTGGTCTTCTTTGCTTGTTATAACCAATTCGCTGGTGGCGACGATCATATCGTCCTTGCGGCGAAGCGATCTGGCGCCGATTGGTTGCACCTTCAGGCAGGTTCAAATTTAAGCGATGCTTCGGCCGATACTTTTGAGGAAGATAATCCCCGTGCGCTACCGCTTCCAATGCTTCTGCTGCGCCTTTTCGAATCGAGTGAACATTCACGCACGTCTCCGCGTCGAATAGCTTAATAGCGAGCCTGAAGATCGTGGTTGTTTTGAGGCGGAGATTAGCTTATGTCGATCATGCTTCTTGTACGATTACGACATAGAGCGGATTGTTGATATCGTCATAACGGGTTACGAACGCCAATACTTTTCGCCAGCAGGACGACATGATATTTGCTTCGTCATTGTTGGTCAGTGCACAGAACACGTCGGTGGATTTCGATACTTTTCTTCAAGCAGCACTCTTGTTCTCGACGCATCACCATTTAGAACCATGCGTGTTGTCCAGGTCTCGGACAATACGGCAGCGCTCAGGGTCTCCGTATCGATGATTTTTTGGACGCGATATTCTTTTTTCGGAGACTTTGTGCAACGCTGCACCTATGTTGCCACCCGCCGCAAATAATAATGCGTCGATAAGGTACGTCCCCCAACGGAGTAGTTCACTATTACATCCAGTACGTCCCGTTGGCGTCAGGAAAAAGACTTCGTCGTTTGCTCGAATATAGTTTGCGCATCAGGTGAAATGGATTTCCCATCACAAAATTGCCGCGATACGCTGTTTGAATGGATCGGCATGTGCTCTTTTTTAAAAACTGATGGGTTGTCGATTAAAGCCCCCCTTTTTCAGCCTTACAAGCGACGAGTTGTACTCTGCTTCAGCAAACTCATACCTGCAAAGCGCCGGGGTAGCGAATCAATGCTGCCTCAGGTGTTTCGTCACCTCTTTTCTTCAGGGCTGTTCGAACGTCCATAGGTAGGATTGATCGCTAAATAGGCTCTGGGTAATTTGGCATAAGCGCTTTGAACGTAAATGCGGCAGATCTTAGTGGGCGTCTTAAATAAGGTATGAGCGACCTGACAAGCGACATCATTGGTTTCCATCTTGGTTGCTCACCGCGATCAGCATGTCGGCATCCAAATTGGTCAGCCGGCTTGCTCTAATACATCTGGGTGTGAGCCACTGCCTTCCACCGTTTTTGAATGTCGAGACGATGCTTGCAATTCTCTAGGCGGGCTAAATTGTATCAATGACGGGTAATATGTTAATCTTCACTTTGCTAAGGTTTTCTCTGCAAGTGTGGCGGCCTCTTGGCCCGCACGCTATAATGATGATTTTCATAGTCCTGCCTTAGAGCGTTAATTGGGTTTTTGGCTTTTGTTTAGTTTTGTTTTTATTTCAATTGTCAAAGTGAGTTGTGATGCCTGAATCAAAGCGTAACTTTATTTTACTTTATGCGTAGTGCAAGTTTAACCACATAAGAACAATTATTTAACCTTGAACTTGAGAAATACTCGTTAATTAATTTTGGCTGAGTTTTTTAATTAGCTTCTTTTAGTTTGAGCGTTATGAACAGAGGAAAAACCTATTAGCCCTGTATTAAACTAAGAGGGCGTAGCGTAAAAAAGCCAGTCAAACTGTGTTTCATGTGAAACAATTGATTGGGCTTTTTTGAAAGTTGCTTATGTATATAGGTTTATATGGTTTCACGCAGTGCCTATATTTTTTTAAGCAGGCAATAATAGAATCCATGTGACTTCTAAGCTAGGAAATAGCTTGACGACCGTGACTGACTGGAATCCCCCAGTCTAGTGCCGAAGTCAGCTGCTAGCGTGTTTTAATGGAACGTCTGTCGCGTCTTTTTTGGTCTTCAAGAAACGCTGATTTTGTAGCTCATTCTCTTCTGGATTAAAGAGCATGTTTGCGTACAACATAAAACGCCTGGTTTTAGTGTCGTCCAACACCTGTCCAGAATTTCACGCTGAATGCTAACCATCTCATCAATGTCCTGCGGGTTGCCGATTGATCTTAATGTCTGGGTTACGACGAATCACACCGGTAGAAAGAACAAGGTACATCCAAGCAAAATCTTGTCGAAATGTTCGCCGTCCCACCCAAGTGCTAAATTCACACCCCGCAATCGGCCAATCAGTTTTTGCGGAATAGCTAAGGCGCTCAAGGTTGGATTCCGATTTTTTTTCTAATACGCCAAGGCTTCAAGTTCCACTGCAGTCAGTTCGACGTTGTCGGCCTTTTTCTAGCAGTGTCCCTGTTTTTTACCACTGGCTGCTGCGCAGCGGTTCAAATCGAGTATTTTAAATCTCCGGGCTTGGTGGTGCAATATTATGGCAGAAAGTTGTGCGGCTTATCTTGACGCTAACGAAACCCGTCTTCGAATTAGGTAATCTGTAACGCGTACTGCATTTCTAGGTAAATGCCGGCGCTTGAAACTCCACCCTCTGTTGATTTTATCCCTTTTTCCTCAGCGGTCGCTTTTAAATGTTTCACTGTGAAACTCGCGCTCTCCATTCACCCGTATACACATTGGTGGGTGCGTGTTGCTTGCTTCTATGATTTCTTTTTCAGCTGATTGGGCCAATGTTTGTTCAAGACGCTTAACCAGCCCATTTGGGATGGTTGTATTCATGGACTGGCAATTGCTTTCTAATAGTTCACAATGTTCGTCGGCCTCACGTTGATAGCGACGTAAGGACTGCGTTCATTAGCTTGGTTGCCCAAATCTTTATTAAGCAGTCTACATGCTTCCAACGATTCGTTACCGTGCATGGTTCAGGTGTGTTCCATGGTAGGTTAACTGATACAAACCTAAAAGCAGCGTTTGCGTATAAACTGTGTTTCCTTTTCTTCAAAGGATGTTTTTAACAATGCAACGCGATGCGTTTCAGTTTTTGATACTGACCGGCAACACCGAAACACAACTCCTTTAAAAGAGGAATGTGTTTCGCTGGCGACATCAATTGTGACGAGCGGGTTGCGTGCTGAGCGACCCTTGCTGAAGTAAAATATTTGCTGATTACTTCAATCGCCACTTGGCGGGCGCTGTGCTGAATAGACCGTTGTGTCTGATGACATAGTGGTTTTTTTTGACTCATATGGTTTTGCTCGATAAGACCCAAGGCGTTGGCCAATTTCTAATGCCGCCTTTGTGTTTTCCATTGAGCGCATCTTGAATCTTTCCATGCGCGTTTTGCCGCCGGCAAATTGAATGTCTGTGATCAGGATAGAACCCTGCGCTGGTGGCCACGATTATCCCTTCTTTCTGACAATAAAATATCGCAGGCGTGACCTTATCGCTGACGCTTTGCCAATGTGCGCGGATGAAATTTCTTCATCACCCCCGCAAGACGTTGGTATAAGCCATCAGGCCAAGGCGATAAACCACGAATTTTGACGCTCAAATCAATTCTGCGACGCAGACGCAGTTTTAATGTTCGCTTCTTGCTTGGTGAGTTTTGCGGCGTGCTCGTCAGGCCTGTCCCCCTGTACTTCTGGTACGTTAGTGAATTTGCCTTCGCATTTCCAATGCTTCCCGATTAAGGCGTCGCTCCGATCATAGCTAAACGGTCATGCAAGGTTGCTGAGGTGTCTGTTTGGTTTATACGCAAAGCGCTTTTTAACCCGCATGTCACCCGTGTCTAGAACCAACGTCCATTTGCATGATTGGTGATGCCGTTTCGCCATCACCTGCTATCAAGGCTCCGATGAATCGGTGCGGCCACCGCGCCAAGCGTGGTAAAATGAAGCAATGTACATTTATGCAGCCAGCTTGGGCGTATCCCAATAACGGCCCTTTTGGCAAGATGATACCGTAAGCGGCAACAATCATGAAAGTCAGCCGTTAAGCTCAACCAGTTTGGCGCTTTATTCTTTCATCCTAGTTTGAAATTCAGCGGCTGAAAAACGGAAGATGTTATTGGTCAGTGGCAAGTTTGCTTTACGGGCTTTGTACTTAGCTTTTGGACCACGACGCGCCGCTGGACGATCGGGTTGGGTATAAACGCCTACTACGTCAATACCTTGTTCGTAGGTTTTTTTTTTCAAGTATAGCCTGTAAGACTGGCGGCGGCGAATTCAGGTGTGCCGGCAAAAACAATACGCAATGGTGATGTTGGCATAAAGGTTCTTAACAAAAAATCAGGCAAAGCCTGATTTTTAAAAATACTTGTATCATTGATCTAGACGTTCAAAGGTCTAATCGTGGCTAAGCCGATATGCTTAACCTTCTTTTAGGGTAACTTATGGCTTTTTCAAGTTTGCTTTGATGGCGATTACGCTTCAACGGCGATAAATATCCACCATCACTTGCCAATCAAGATGGTCCCCCTTCATGCTGTACACAAACGGCATCACTCATCCCTTCCATTTCAAAGGGGTTGCATGGCGATCAAGGCGCCTTGACTCTCTGAACTTTGGCTGCACGGTAAAGATGTTCATAGAACCGGGGACAGAACAACAGCCTTCTTGGAAATTCGTTGGCTGCATCGTCCCAATACGTCAAACTCCTGGTTTATAAAAAAGATCGGCCGCGTTGCGTTCTTCGGAGAAGTCCAATCACGACAAGGCGGTGGATGGTAATCCATTGCGGTTGGGCGGCTAAGCGCAAACACTCTCGTCATACATGGTATCTAACATGTCCGTCGATTTTAGTTTTTTGCAAGCGCGTCAGTGAACTGGGTCACTTGGCTTCGCAATTTTGCGTTAAGCGTTTATCTGGGTATTCAAGTACGGGTTAATACAGTCACATGATCTTTCCAACGTGGTGTCTTTGTTTCATGAGTGGAGACGCTCTCTCCAACTCTTTTCATTCTGTCCTATTGTAACGCAACTCTGTCTATTGAGCAGTTCTTCTGTGGCGGTTTTTTTGGTCAATATGATTGAATGGCCTCCAATGTCACAGTCCTAATTTAAGGCTTGGATTGTATTTTAGTAAAGCGTTGGGCAAGGGAGCCCAGATTTAATGAGGCGATTTACGTCTCGTCATCCGATAAGCCAAGGAAGCGTTTGTTATGGATACACCTTATGCTGCAGGTCTAACTCAAACGATTGGTTATGCCTTAGTTTTTTATCGGGTATTGGCCCTGCTCGACTATTCTCGCCTTTATACCCCTATCTAACGCAACTCCACTCCAGATACATCACAGGATCAAACGAAACAGCAAATCGTTTTTTGAAAAGATGCAATTCCCCGACATCATTTTCGTACGATTATATTGCGAGCGCTAAAATGGCCTGAGGTTAACAGCGCGTCAGGGGCATGGTTTTTAACCTATCCCGGGCAATTACGGAGGAGCAAGTCATCAAGCGCGATCAATCATTGTCGTGGTTTAATGGAGCCCGCATCATTTCTTAGTGCTGCAGAAGATCTATTTTTACCCAGTGAATTGAAAGAGTTAGCGGTGGCGCCTGCTTTTTTGTATTTGAAGGTCATCGAAATGCCATTGGCGTTGCCTAAATTTGGCATTGTTGGGCGCGAAAAATGTAACTCGCCCATGGAAGGGAATATAACCCTTCAGCTGGCGCGACCTACAATTGGGCGTCTTTCATGGCATTTGTGTGGTCCAGCGGTGGTGCCATTGGCAATTGAACCGGCTGGCACATCAAGGCGCTTTGCAGGGTAAAGCAACTCCAACCATAACAGGCGTTTATGGGACCGGTTATTTGCAACGTTATCCAACTCAAAATACCGGCATTGTTTGAACAGATTGTAGAGCAAGGTGTGCTTTGATTAAGTGAAATACCACTAACGACAAGTCCGCGCCCGCTCGACCTCTTCCCGCCACGGAAATCGAATCATCAGTGGTTTGAGTATGGGCGTGCTGGTCGCTGAGGCATCAATTAAAAGCGGATCATTGATCAGTGCAGTTTATGCCGTGCAGCAAACGAGATGTGTTTGCTTTGCCTGGCCGTTTGTCAGAATAAACAGGTCGGAGGGTTGGGCCATCGCTTCTTCGACAAGGTGCACTTTGGTTTTCGTAATGTCGACGCATATTCTTGAGGAGTGCTACTGCACGTCGTTGGATACTTTGAAAATACGCGTGGCACAAAATAAAGCGGCAGAGCGAACTGTCGTCCACGGAAAGAACGTCGCCTTCACGGATCATTTCATCAAATACCTGAGTCAGCATCTGAAGGCGCAAAAACGTTAGCGATAGCAGTTGAAAAAAAGAAGCAACGGCCAATGGATTTTTGATGCCTTAAACGTTTTACACAAATGAGCGCTGGCATGATGATGCAGGCGTTAATGGAACTGGAACTGTCCTGGGGTATTGAGAATCGTGAAGGGCTTTTATGGGCGTTGCTGGATTTTATTGTCCTAAAACCCATGTGGTTAATAAAAAGAGACGCTAAGCAGGCGCCCTCTTTTTTATTTTTTTTAGGCTAGTCAGAACCATAAATATATCGTGTGATTTAGCTGCTTAATAATCAACGACGCTCTTTTTTATTTGGTTATGGTCCGTCATGAATTCGACCACCCGAAGGATTTGTTTTCGGAGCGCGCGCTTTTCTCTTTTTAATTGACTCGGCGGTTTCTTCATACAAGAGTTGTGCTTCTGCGCGCCACGACGCTATCCGCTAATGGCCTTATGATTCTTTAAGTACCTTTTCGAATCCCAGCCAGCTCGTATACCAATCAAGGCTCCGACTTTCGACATTGCGACTGGCTTTCTCCCTTTTGCTGCCGTTATAGGACACCTTGCCACCATTGCAATGGCTTCTTTGCAAAGTGAGCGAGTTTTATAAAAACGTGCGGCCAAAGCCCCTTAATCTAAACGAACGGGCTTGTGGTGCCGACTGCTTTTCCTGGTTTACGTTTCCCCCCCTAAAAAAAATGGTTTGGACCCTATTCTGTTTGTCATATTTGAGGCTGTATGCAGGACACTTAGTAAACATTACGCAATTTTTCAAGCTCTTCAAAAAATAATGACCGATGCGCGCCGATGTGATCCTGGACATTTTATCAACGTGCCTGATTTGGGTATTTGAGCAAAAACATGGAATGATAGTCCAGTGACGGCCTGCCGATCTAGCTGCACACAAAGTGATTCTAGCAGGTTTGCAGGCGGCTTTACACCGATATTCCAGTCTTGTCCGAAGAAGCGTGTTTCGTTCGAGGAGCCGTTCTGGGTGGCCCAATGTTAATGGATTGTCGACCCATTGGATGGCACCAAGGAATTTATTAAGCGAAATGGTGATCAGCATAACATTGCTTTGGTCGAAAATGGCGTACTAATTTTAGGTGTTGTTTACCTACCAACCACGAGCGAAGGGTATGTCCGGTGTTACTGAATCGTGGAAAGGCTTACCGGTTGGTCGCCGCGTTCACAATGGCAAGGTTAATGAATTTGAAAGTATTAAACTTCGCGATCCGCGTGGATCCGATTATGCGGATGACAGCCCGTAGCCATGGCCGCTGCTCTACCGCGATTCTAAAAGCAACGTAAGTTGGGCTTATGAAGCAAGTTAGACGAGTTTACCCCAAGGGCAGATTCACTAAAAGGCTGTCCGAATAGCAGAAGGCATTGGCGGATTTTAATTTACCGTCGTGGTCCGACAGTGAGTGGGATAACGGCTGCTCAGGCAGGCGATAATCGAGCGGCTGGCGCGTATGTTGTTACCCAACGGGACAACCGTTTGCGCTACAATAACCGTAAAAACATTTAAACTTAACGGAACTTCTTTGTCTCTGGGCCTGAAGCTCGCCCCAAGCGGTTATTGAGCTGGTTATAAAAAACCCGAAGACTTAAAAAGGGCCCCCGGAAAAAAAAAAAATTTTTTTTTTGGGGGGGGGGGCCCCCTTTTAAAAAAAGGTTTTCCCCCTTGTTTAAAACCTTCTCTTCTTCCTTTTAGTTACTCAACTCATCTTTTGTGTTCACGTGAAACAATTGGTTAAACTTTTCGCCTAGTATGCAAACCACTGTTAAGACGCTTTTACAATGCTTCTTGAGCGGCGTTTAATCAATCATTTTGCAGTGGCTGAGTGAAGGATCTGGCGATGGCGACGTTTCCCACTAAAGACACCACTGTTTCTTCCGCTAACGTTGGCCGTCTTGGTTACCGCGTTTTTTCAAAATCCCCGCAAGGCGTTCGACTAACTGTTCGAAGCAAGCTTGATGCTTGGCGAACCTTTTCTCTGTGTGTGCGGCGTCGTCACTAAAATTCCATGGAAGACGGGTGGTTTCTTTATCGCTTTTAACTCCAGCTCAAAAATAACGCGAGACGAGCGCTTTTAAATGCGTTTCTTTGTTCTCGGTTTTTGGCTTGTCCATCGCGAAGCCCAAAAGCATGTGACGTAGCGGAATTGCCATCGCGGCTTCGTACAAACTGGCTTTTCCGCTGAAAAAAAATGCGCTAGAAACGGCCCCGTGAGTCATGTTGGCTTTTTTTCATGATCTGTGTGAGCGTGAGCGATCAAACGTGCGAACAGAATAACTTAGCGGCGCTTGTAAGTATGCGCTGGGCGAGTTTTGTTCTTTGTTCTTTGGTGTGTAAAGGCATGTTTAGTCTCCTAAACGTAATCTTTGTCTGTCGATTAATTACTCTTCGAACGACGCCCCCTTTTTTTAATGGACATTGTCAAGGGGATTTTATATTACTTGATCAATATAAAGACTCACTCTAGCATTAGGGGGCTTTTCTTTGTGCGAACTAGAGGGTTTTCATATGTCGCTTTAAAGACCGAATTGTTATTACAGTATGGCGTTTGGTGTCACCCAACTAGGTTGTTGGGCGTGCATCGGTTTGGGATCGATTGATACGGGGTGAGTCCTGGTAATTCGATTAATTACCAAACCACCTGTCCCGATGGTTTGAACACGGCACATTGCTGGAACAAGTGCCAAGTCCACACGGAGCAGGAAATGGTTTGAAATGAATCGGACTAATCTGTCACAAAAGATCGTAAGCGTGGTAGATCTGTTTACATTATTGCGCTTTTGGCGGCGGCGAAGAAGCCTAACCAATGCGAACTTGGCAACCAACAACAGAAAAGATCAGCAAGCAACGGCGACATTATCGCAAACCGGTATCGGTGGATTACCAACGCATCACCCATGCGATCGGTAATTAACCAATCAAGGCGGCGCGTCGTTTATCCCCCTTCTCACTGTGCCAGCGTTTCTTTGCCAAACCTCGCGGCAAGGGAATGTATCGATCAAATATGGTTTTAAAGGACGCGATTGGTACAACCCGGTGACCGCGTGTGCTGCGGGGCGTACAGCGATTTGGTGATGCGATTTGCGTCTGTTTTGCGTACGGGTGAGGCGGAAAGTTGCCTGGCTGGCGGTAACAGAAGCTTTATGCGATCCATTGTCTCTGGCAGGATTTGGTGCGTTGAAAGCGCTTTTCTACTCGTAACCGATGAATCCTACACAAGCCGTCTCGTCCCGTTTTGATAAAACCGGTGAGGGTTTTGTGATGGGCGAAGGTGCGGGTTTAGTCCGTACTGGAAACCCTCGAAACAATGCGTTAGCGAGAGGCCGCGACGCCTTGGGTGGAAATCGTTGGTTTACGGTAACAGTAGGGCGGCCGCTTATCATCTAATTCTGGTCGCAGAAAACGGCCGAAGGCCGCGGCGCGGTGCAATGGCAAACGGCATTGACTATGGCGGGCATTAAAACGGCGGATAAAATTGGGTATTGTTTGAATGCACATGCAACGTCTAACACCTGTTGGTGATCGTGGTGAAATATAATGCACTACGACGTGTTTTTGGTGAGAAAATTAGTGACGTCGCCATCGTCTTCAACAAAATCTGCGACAGGTCATTTGCTCGGCGCGCGGGTGGTGTGAAGCTTATTTTTAGTTGCTCAGGCGCTGAGTCCGGTGTTTTAACCGCCGACCTTGAATCTGCATGAAACCAGAGGAAGTATGGCGGATTTGGATGCTTATCCATTGGTTTTCACGGTGAAAAAAAAACGTGAATAACGTGTTTGTGTAATGGCTTTGGTTTTTGGTGGGCGCTAAACGCGGCGTTTGAATACTTTAAACGTTAATTAGGGCTTCGGAAAAAATTCAGAAAAACACTCAAAAAAGAGAACAAAAGAAGTAAAGCAAAGACGAACAAAAGGCGACAAACTCACATGATCGCCTTTTTTTATGACGTAATGTTTATTTAGCATGCCATTAGTTTGTTCGGTCAACCAGGTTACCAGCTCTGGACATCATGACGATGATCAGAAGCACAAGTTTTAAGGAGAACAAAGGCAAGATGGATTTGGTAAATATCCACATGGTAATGCCCGGCGGCGCGATGTTCCTTTTAGGTAAAACAAGGCAAACCATAAGGGCGGCGTTTGCACGGCAATCTCGATGTTTCAATATCATCAAATACAAAACCAAATCGGATCGTAACCCACGAAAACGGCAATGGGTGTGAAGATAGGCGCCACATTAGAACGATAATGAATTCATCAATAATGAACCAAGCTAACAACATGATCAGTTTGGAAAAGCATGATCACCATGATCGGCGGTAACCTAAATCTTTGGCGTAAAAGCTTGGGGCCCCATGTTTTGAAACGCCCATTAAACAAATGGAAGTTACTAAACACAGACGCGCCCAAGATGATCACATCGCCACACTGAACTAGCAACGCGGCCCTGGGCATGCTCTTGCTTTTTGAACCATGACGGGTTTTGAATCGCTTAACAGAATCGCAAGAACGATGGCTCCAAAACACCAATCGCACCCCGATTCGGTTTGGTGTCCGGCAATGCCCATGGATGAATGCTGCCAAACCGCCACGATAAAAGCAAAGACACTAAGCCGTCACGGCCGTCCTGAAACTTTTTCTTTAACCGTCGGGCTGCACTCGCGGTTTTTGTCCATGGGCGCGCGCTTGGGTTTATTTACATGTAAAATCACACGTAGGCGATCAATAGAATGATGGTGATAAGCGCAGGGAATCAAAGCACCAATTAAACATAGCGGCCACGGAGTTTTGTGTCGAATGACGCAAAACATGATCATGGGAATCGCTTTGGCGGAATCAAATTCCAACCGCATCCGGCCAATGATGACACCCAATGCAAGAACGTTTATCGTAATCGCGGCGCTCGCAACATAGGAGCAGGGCAATCTGGCCCGATGTCATGAATGGCCAGCACCGATAATGCCAAAACCATCGACCATCATAGAAAAACCCACGATCGCTGATCGCTAGAACCACGTACTCGACCAATCAACATTTGGGCTTGCACTGGAACATCGGCAATCCCAATGCTGAGCGTGTTTAATAGTTGCCCCTGTAATGTTACAAAGGATAGCTAATAAGATAAACTAAAAATCGGGTGTCTCTAACGTCGTTGGAATCACATTAAAGAGGAGCATCTCCCATGTGACGTATCCAACCGCAAATAGCAATACCGCCATGCCAAACCGACGGGCGCAACCTAAGGCAAAGGGTAACTAAATACAAAGCAGTAAAACGCCCGTTAGAACTCAAATGCTAATCATTTGGGCGTTTTTCCTCTGTGTTTTTCGTAAAGAATCGGGTAATAAGTTTTTTTCGGTGATCAGTGATAAGCATCTTCTATCCCAGTCGCTCGAAGTTGTAAACGGCCAACAAAATACTCGCGACGGCCATCATGACCCAATAATGATGCATCTGCGGCGCCCCCACTCGCTTTTGGCGGCGATATTGAAGCTCGATGGCTTCTTTCGAATTTACCAATGCTCAATTTTGAAACATGATGAGGAACCAAGAATATGGCGAGTGTAAAAGACAGCATGTTTTGAAAATATTACGAACGGCGGAGGTGGATACGCGCTTGGTTGTATAGAATATCGACGTTAATATGAGACGTTGCTGTTGAGCGTAAGCTCCACCTAATGCAGCGGATGTGCCAAACAAAAACAAGAAAGGTCATAGGCCCAAATGGTAGGCTTATTTAAGAAATAGCGAGAAAAACCTCAAAAAGCGACGACAAAAGCTAAACCGGCCATGAGAAAAAGAAACAGAATTTTAACCAATAAAGCTCACAAGCATGGATTGCTAAACAGTAACGCCTGATAAGCGGTTTCTATATATTTTTTTTACCTTTTAAGGTGGGTTTGGAAAAAGAAAAGGAGATCAAGTTGGCGAACATGATCGCCCTTTTCTTTAATCGCTCTACAGACGCCGATATTAGTTTGCTTTCTTTAACGAAGAATATCGATTAGTTCTTTGCTGTATTTGTCAGCGGCAGAGTATTCATCTCCCAAAAGACCTGCGCCTGCTTTGGCCCACGCTGCTTTGTCAGGCATCAACTAGGAGCCCGCACTTCCACTGAAAGGCCTTTTGTTTTCCATTTCAGCAACGGCTTGGAGGATTCCCACAATTTAGACTTTTGTCATTTGCTCACGAGCATGAACGGTCGTCGCGGCAGAACGATCGCTGAAGAATCAGGCGTTAGTTTTCCATGGCGCTTGCGGATTTACAATAATAGGTAACACTTGAAGCGCTCTGCCTAGAGGAAAATGGTGGGTACATTGTATTTCGCGACTTCAACATGGTTTACCATCCGCGGTGATCAATCATGTTAGAACCGATAGAGCCGTCGATTACGCAGTTAGAAAGACTGGTGTTAAATTTAGACCATGCAAGGGACACGGGTGATGCACAAGATTGCGTAGGAATTTTCCGTACGCGCCGGGCGCACGATTTTCAAAACTTTGAAATCTCATCGAATTGATAGGGTCGCTTTCGTAATAACGTAAACAGATGGCTGAATGTACGGGTCAAGCCATACTAGACCTTGTTCGCATAGGCTTTTTTCAGATCGGCGCCCAAGCCTTTTTTCTTGGTAAAAAGCGTGTTAGTTCAGCGGCACGCTGGTGCCGACTGGTAAGACCAATTTCAACAAGCCTGCAAGGAAGTTCCCAGCGGGCATAGATTGGAAAGGTGGCGCCCATGGTATTAGGCGCTGTTTTTACGGCACCAACAATGCCAGAAGTACCCACACCTTACCAGAATCATACTTGCACTTTGATTCGGGGCCATTGACATAGGTCTCCGATGTTTTTTGCCAATCCTTTCGTACCTGGCGCCAACTACGCTGTGCCACGACCGTATAGGTTTAGCGAAGCGCCAGTTTTATAGTCAGAGCATGCGAGTAAAGAAGCGACAGCGCTAGACCTATGCGTGACAGCCAAAGAACTCGCAGCCAATCGTTTTTTAACTTTTAGTTATTCGCTTTTAATCATTGAGTTTACCCCGAGAGAAAAGTGATGAAATATCACATCCTGTGATGTTTTTTTGAAGGTCGTGTATTCGATACTTTCAAAAAGCCAACGTGCATTAAGCCGCGTAAACTTATCTAAAAGTTTTGTCAGCACCAACAATCAAAAAAGGGAAAAACCTTATAAAATCAGTGAACTAACGCATAGACGACGCACAAAACGAATACGTCATGTCTATTTTGGTGGCATCCATAGATTAGGTGATCAATCAATAAGGTGAAATAATATTGATCTATCGTTGTTTGAAAAGTGCATTAATTTCTTTGCTTTTTTCAATGCAGGAATTAAAGCGTTTTGAAGGAAGGGGGATTAATTCGCAACAAATTAGGGCTCTCTAAAGATCAGACAAGCCCTAAATTGGGAGTGGATCCGTTTATGCAGTCGAAACGTTTGTAAATTTGGTTTCGCTATTCTTGGGTTTTGGGTGATGCAACTTTTTTTATGTGGCATTTTGAATAGATTGTGTGGCGAGGTGGTTAATCTTTTTATATCGTGAGCAATGGATGGTCCATGTCCTGTGCCATTTGAGTGGTGTCAGCGCTTACCTCTTTAATCGCTTGGGGATTTCCACGTGTTGTTCCATTGCTTCTTGTTGTGGTGTGTTTTCGATTTCATGATTGATCAAAATGAAAAAGGCTGTTTATCCTAAGATAAACAGGCCTAAAAACGTACTGGAGAACGAGATGAAGCGCGTCACGATTGGCGCTTCATCTCTAAGGTTTGATCGGAGCGTTACCCATCTTCCTTGAACGCAGAGAAACCCGACATAAAACAAGTGCTCTGCTTGTAACCGCAAACGCTCTACCTTAAAGAAGCAACAAGCGTGATGAAAGTAGGATAAACGACGTAAAGTTAGAGAAATCAGCGAACTTTTGTCTTCTAGCATTGAATATGATGAGCTAAAGGCGATGAATCAGAGCGGATGAAATTTGGTTTGTTAAAGCCGGCTCGAAACCCTAAAATGCCCCGCTTTTAAGCTGAGAAAGATATTGGGAGAGACGATGAATGTAAAAAATATTCACTGGGTCAAGTGGGTGATTACGGATCAAGCAGTTGAAAGTGTTTAAAACCGTGGGTGGATTGCGCGGGGTTTTCGGCGGCAGAAAACGTCACTCACATTGGTAGATCGACAATTAGCTCTGCATATTTCGAATTTAGAAGCACGTCTTAATCTTGTTTTTGGTGTAAGCGTGGTCGAGGTGGTTTTCCTCTTACCGGAGGGAGGCGTTATTTTTCAAATCGACTGAGAACTTACTTGATCACTAGACCATTTTTCCGAAACGACGGTGAAATAACTTAAACGCCAGCTTAAACGGGCAACCTTCGCCTTGCTTCTCTCTGGGATAAAATCAGCCTTGATCCTCGTAAGCCCACTTTCCTGAACTCATTCAGCGTTTTTCTAATGAGGCACCGGAAGTTCCTCATTTAACGACTAATGTCTCTTCGATGTCCCAATATCGAACGCATGAATACTGAAGCGATGAAGCAGCATATCGGCTTTATATCCGTATCACCAGTAACTGGAATTGGCCTAATTAACGTTTCTCTTTATACGCGATGAATTGTTATCTCTATTGCGGAAAAGATCACCCATTGGCAAGCATGTCATCTAAAGGCCAAGAAGCTAAGCAGACAATACCCTGCCACCATGCTGGTTTTGAAACCACAACGAAGCGTTAGTCGGAAGACAAATTTCAAACATGAACCTCACCGCAATTTCCTATTTTTTAATGACAGCCGATTAGCGTTGATTTTATGGTAAATTTATTGGTTTTTTTCTGCAGAGTATTAATGCTCACTTCATATGTAGAGAAAAGGATATTGTTGTGGTGGCACCGAAATGATCGTTCTTATACGCTTGGCGTCGCCGTTTATTTTAAAAAAACGACGCAGCCCATAAGCCTCCGTGAGTTGTTTCTCAAAGTATTGCACCAAACCGTAGAAGAATTAATTGTGGCTCCGTATTAGTCGTAAAAAATTCGAAGTATAATTATTTTTTAGTTTGTATAGGAAAGACACTTTTGGTTCATTATGAAGTCATTACTTGTCCTTAATTTATGTATCAAGTGGAGGGTAGAAAATTGGGCCTCCAAAAAGAGGGCTGTCGTAAACGCAGTTTGCCCTGATGTTATCGCTACTGATTTGCCGTAATCGAAATTTTGGTCTGGGTGGAACCTAGCAGAAGGTGATCTTAATTCGACAAGAATTTAATTGGCTGAAGACTATGATGTGTCACGAATGCCGGTTCGAGAGGCAATTGAAACGGCTTGATTCGGAAGGGCTTGTTGTTTTTATCACAACCGAGGGGCTACGTTTACAAAGCACTCCTTGGCTGAGATGCCTGAATTTTTTGATGTACAGGATTCTCTTAGAAGTTGATTCTGCTTAAAAAGTCCATAGCGTTTAATGGAAGAACACCACTTTGATCAGTGGCAGCGTACTTACTTGATGAAATGGGAAGCGTCATACGCCGCGGAAACGTGGTGAACTGGGGGCCATTAAATGCGCAATTATCACAGGAAAATGTTGTATGAAGCAGCCAATAGAAATTGAACGATGCCCAACTCCTTGAAACCGCGTGATATGCAGGCAAATAGATACGTCAGTATGCTATCGATAACTCAGAAAGGCAGATACGCATGAACATGACCATCGATCTTTATTAAATCTAGCTCGCTTACGTGATGTTGAATGGCGCCTGCGAATCTTATTAAGAGCCCACCTTGAAAAACACCAACAAAATACTAGGTTTGATTGCCGGTAACACGCTCTAAGGTAATCTACTTCGTGTATGAATACTGTTGGCTAAGGAAAGGCAACGCTATTGCAGTCCCTCTTCCCATTGTTTACTTTATACTCTGTGTGTTTTTAAAGGTTTTAACGGCTTCTTTTATGATGCGTATACGCTTATTACTTGTACAATTTGTATTTTTTGGATAGCAATATCCATATATTGAATTTACTTCAACGAATACTAATGGAGCAGAACAACATGATTTTCATGCCACTGGTAAACAATTTAAATCGCTGGAAATGGTCGCCTGAGATCAAACGTTCCTATCATTCTCCCTGCTACTGGCGAAGCGCATGCTTTGCAAAGGCTCTGTCACCAATGTCAGCGACGCGTTTGAGGCCGCAGAATTGCTTTTTCTCGAGTAATGGCTATTCTTCACGTGGAACCGTGCGAGTTTTTTAAACGCTCCATTAGCTGATGAAATAAGACGCCCGTGGTAATGACATTTACGCCATTTGGTTGTGCAGAAACGGGTTTGCCTGAAGCCCGATTAATCGCGAACGCGGACGCACATGTGGTCAGTTAAACGCTTGTTTGCACAGCCATATTCTTCAAGGAGAACTATTTTAGATAAGCGCCACGATGCGGCTTTGCCAGAACGTCAGCCTCTTCTCGCGGCGATTTAAACTTATACAGCGCCCTATTGCCCTGTTTGCCGTATTTGGTGCGTCAAACTTCCGCATTGGGGCCTTTTCACAGCGGTGGCGATACCGTTGGCAGCTTTGGCTGCCGGTTGTCCCGTTGTCCGTTAAAAGGACACAGTGACACCTTGGAAACCGGTGAAATTGTGGCCGAGCCCATTCACGCGGCCATCACAAAATGTGCATGCCGGCCGGCGTTTTGAGTTTAAATTCAAGGCGGAAATGTGAAGTCGGTTTCTTCATTGGTACAGCATCCATTGATCCAAAGCGGTCGGTTTTACGGGTTCTTTAGCGGGAGGCCGTGCTTTATTCGATTTGTGTGCCGCACGTCCTGAGCCGATTCCCTTCTTTGGGTGAATTAGGCTTCCGTTATCCATGTTCTTTGTTTCCCAATGCATATGCAAAACTCGTGGAGACGCGTTGGGCAAAGCCTGGGCCGCCTTCTTTGGACGATGGGAGCCGGACAAAGTTTTGTACAATCCTGGGATTGCCCGTGTTACTCGCTGTCCTGAAGCGCACGGATTTGTTTTAACTACTGTGAGTGATAATCTATCATGCAGTACGCTCAAGTAATGTTTTAACGGATGGGATTGCGGAAGCGTATCGCGCTGCCAAAAACGCATTGCGGCGACGACAGGCGGTACGTGAAGTACTTGGCGAACGTCTTTGTGAGTTGCGTGAATGCAACACC
>Ga0163217_1052528_pt1 | contig 19730 bp, 8 predicted proteins | sample SynspAceP_FD_185933 | JGI IMG/M metagenome (GOLD analysis project Ga0163217, IMG submission 185933) | Saline lake microbial communities from Ace Lake in Antarctica - Synechococcus sp. Ace-P (PacBio error correction) | ecosystem: Environmental > Aquatic > Non-marine Saline and Alkaline > Saline ...
AGGAGACGTAGGATTTTTGTTTAAAAAAAACCATGGAGTAAAAGTCCCCAAATTAAAAACCATTTTTTTTTTTAATAAACTATTGTTTTTTTAGCCCCAAAAAAATATTAATTGGAAAAAAATAACACTGGTAATAGGTCCCCCCAAAAATTATTAAGGCCAAAGAAACCTATTTAACCAATCGAAAACGATTTTTTAAAAATATAACAAATTATTTTTTTGTGTTTTATATTTTTTAAATAGTCACCCCAAGAATATCGGGCCCCACAAACCTGAAATTTGGAAATTAAATCCTTATATGCCTTAAGATAAAACTGAAAAAGACCCTAATTTAAAGGGATAAAATGCCAATCCTGAAAAATATCTCAGATTAACATATCCTTTTTTAAAGCCTTTTTAAGTACACTGTAAGATTAATTAAATCTTAGAAAATTAAGCAGAATTTTCGTGCTTGCAAAATTAAATAATTTTCCCGTAATAAAGGAACCTAATTAACTATTTTTTTCATATAAATCCTTATAACTCGCTATCCTTACTCATTTGCTTGAAAGAGCGAATTGCTGGAATGACCAATAACGGGCAACACAATATTTTTCTCCTGATTTTAAACCGACTCCCTAGATAACGGAACTCATTTTCCCCATCAATCTTGGGAATCTGAAATCAAGCAATAACATTTCCTTGGGCAAAGTAAATATTTCATCATATGTTAATTTGACCAGAAAATCGCATACTTCCTTATCGTCTCCTTCATATAGGCTAGTCGTTCAAAATAACATTAATTGGCAAAGGACATCAAATACTGTTGAGGCAATTATGCCTTAACAAAGGAACATCCTTGGAAAAGCTTTTTTAAAATCGGCCCAATTTTCCTGATCTTTTTAAACTTTGATTGCCGTTCCAATACCAAAGTAAACCAGGAACATCTGCTTAAGTTGACTCCAGAACCTACAATGAAATGGCCCTCAAATCTGTGAGTTTCCAGTTTTTTTCTTTATGCCCTCTTTTTGCCCGGCCTACTGCCCTATATTTGCTTTTTGAATAGTACTTTAAGGTAACCTTGTTTTTCCAAATACGGGATAAACTTATCCATGATTTCTTTAACATCATATTTTTTCAAAACTTAGGTTCGGAACAGCGCTTCCAACATTGCCTAGATTCCTTGGAAATAATATTTTTCCTTTGCCGAAACAATTTTGAAAGGTCAGCTGTCAATAAATTGCTCAACAAGTTATGACAAACTGTTCCTTATGCCATAGGTAACTCGTTATGGCCTGCCCTTGTTGGTTATTGGTAAATTTCATTATTGGGCAATATCCTTGGTTGTGCGCGTAAATCTATGCGTTTTTTCCTCCGCCCACGGGCCGGTGGTCCCTCCCGCCCATCAAAAAAAATATAGCCCTTTAATATTCATTTTGACCACTACGGGCGGACAATTTTTTCTTGGTCTTAAAAATTCCCAATTTGCTTTTACATAGCCTCCATCCTTTTGTGCCGGTCTGAAACCCAGCATTATGGTGCTGTTTTTTTACTGCGTTGATCTAGATGCCTTTTAATACTCAGAGAAGGTCAAAATAATTCATTCATTGTAGTTTCAGAACTTTCCATTCCTTTCATGGTCTCAAACAAAGGATAATTAATCGAAGGTGATTTTTATCGATTCCCAACCACCACATCTAAAAAGTCCGTAAAACAAAAAGAACTGAAAAAAATATTCCTCGGAATTACTTATCAACATAGCGGTTACAGCCCTCCTCTCCTTTTTTTTCTGAAATTCCTCTTAACTGCAGGAGTAAGTTCCATGAATGGTTTTCAGCTAAGCGTAATGGGTCTTCCCTCTGATATTTTTCTTGCTTTTGAAAAGTGATTCACTTATAGTTAAGACAGGATATCTATGTAATTTTGCTTATCCAGCTTTCGTCAAATGTTCTCAGAAATATATCCATGTCTCCTAAGAAAGCCTCAACTACTTGTTCTGTGGAACGCTATGATCTTGCCTAATATCCAGGGTAAATGACAAATGAGTTTTGAATAATCGTTCTACGCCTGATTGTCTATTAGATGGTCTCATAATCCTTGAAGGTAAAGCAGCGTTGTGATACTGTATTGATGGGGACAATAATAGACTCATATTTCAAGAAGAGGTTCAATGATCTCATCGTAGAGGCGCAAACACCGTGCTTACTCGCGGTCGATACATAGTCATTCGGTAAGAGTCAGCCGCCGTTTAAATTGCCATTACATCCTGAAGCTCCCTAACGTAAGCCTTTAGCTGTAAATTTTTTACATCGGTGGATTAATAACATTTCATTAAGGTATACGCAATTCGTCTGAACATCTTTAGTGATATAGAAGTAACAAAAGGGTTTTCGTCCCTATTCTTCCCTTCCAGGCCAACACCCAATTTCATGATGTTTGTGATTCGTTAAAATCCATATCGCCGATATTAATCCTGATATGAAGGCATAAAGATCCTCCTACAGCATCGTAATAAACATTTCTTAATGTATATTAATAGTTTTTTTGGCTCATGCCAAGGGAGTAGAGCTTTTTGGCAATTGATCAAGGAGGTCAACACCTGAGTTGCCGAGTAACAAATCATGTCGTTGATTTAATTTTCCTAAAATCAGACTCCTTAATTTAACGGAATGATATCCAGAAACAGCAGGAGTAATAGAATTGGGTAGGATGTGCAGTTAAAAAGATACGCGCACTAATAGTAGATGTTTTTTTTCCGATATCTGGTCCCAACCTTTTATTTTGTCCACTAGCTTGAAAATAAATCTCCAATGTTAGAGAGCTGCGTATGTTTTTGTAGCTTGGGAAAGGCGCAATCCTCAACAAACTGTCATAACAATACCACTTGTTCTTTCCAACGTACTGCATAATGCGGAACACTAAATCTATCCTGTCTTTTCTCCGAATCCAAATATTTGCATAAATCGAAAAAAGCATCTAAATTTCTTGAGGGTTTTGGCCTGATTTCAAACCCCTTTTCTGCCTGTCCACCAATAAAGGATAAGCATCCCCACATTTTCAATATTTTTGGTAATCGGCAAATTAAGGAAACAAACTGTTCAATAAATTATTTGAACTTGTTTTTGAACCGTTTTATCGTATCTAATCTCGTCTGATTGAAAACATACACATCTTTAATTAACAGTTCTACATAAATCTATTCCCTCTTAAAATAGAACACATACGATTTCACAAATAAAATATCGGCCATATTTTATTAGTTTATTGAAGTAGAAATATAACTTCAAAAACATCAAAAAATAATGGAGACTACCGTCAAAATCTATTGAACTTCACAACAATAATTTCCCAAAAGAAAGACAACTAGAGCTAACTTTAACCTGTAAATAATAAAAAAGTAATTTTTTTCATTTCAATATAGGTTCTCGTAAAGAGCCTTTTTGTTCATACTGAACAAGGCTTCTTTTTAGTTTCTACCTATTTACAGTCTTCTATTAAATGCCATTAGCATAAAATAGGATCAAGAACGCATTGTTGTGTTTATGCAAAGATTGTAGTTAGTCTATAAGATGAAGAATTGCTAACTACATTTTTCAACACCCCTGAACTGTGCACTAAAGCCTTTTTATTTTTGCATTGAGCGATTCCTGCCGATGCATTTTGTGCTTCTGTTTATAAAATAGTTCAGAATAGATCTATACGTTGGAGGCGGCGATAGTCGGTTTGCGATGGTGTTGAACGCCCATAAATCCTGTATTTTCTTACATCCTTGTACCAAAAATGTGACCAGTTTTTTGTAATAGGGCCGGTCTACTATGGACGTTTCGTATTGAAATATGTTCCTGAGCCTTGGACCAGGTCAAAGGCAATCTTTATATCGGATAATTGATCGAAACAATATCCGCTTCCTTGTGTATTGGTTCCTGTCAGTTAATTTGGAGCCTGTACAGTAAATACGCTGCTCCGGGCCAATACGTTTGCTTTCCTTGTAGTCCCGTTATTGGGAATTCTTTTGGGACGAATGTAACTGTTCTTTGCCCTGGCCTGTTTTATCTGTTCGTTCTCACCAGGTCTATTGGCGTCCCTATCTCTGTGTTTTGATCCGGAATATCCTGAAGGGCCTGCTATGGCAAGTTTTCTGTACGTGGAAGCGATCGGGTGGACCTTGTATTGCCCCGGGAAGCACTTCTTGGCAATGGTCCTTCAATCGAGTTTGCCATAATCCAGGGTGTCTCCTTGACCTTGGGCCCTTTCCCTTGGCCGATATCTTCCATTAAATTGTTTTCTAATGATCGTCCACCTTTGGTACCGGAGAATAGTGGCCACTATAGATCGCTTTTCCTGCCCTTGCCTTTGAATTATTGGTGATAATCGTATAGAGCTCCCTTGGAGAGTGCCGTTTCGTCAATGGACAAGATATATGGCCCGATATTCTCGGAAAGAATGAAGCCATTGTGGCATGTCCTTTTGTTCCAATCTTTAAAATCGCTCCAAAGTAATCCTGGTACTGTCCTGGAGCTTCTTCCCGTCGACCCCAAAGAAATGGCCTATGGGTGCGGCAGTCCGAAGCTTTAGAATCGACCAAGTACTTTTAAAAAAGTCAGCGAACTCGATGGTCCATCGCGTGTTCCCTGTGCTAACCAAGATCCCAATTTCTCTGCACTATTTCGTTGTCGCTTATCAAGCCAACGGCGCCGCTTAATGTGGAGAAAGAACTGACTTTCCCCTCAATGGAAAGTCTTGGACGACTATCTCTTTATAAGAAAACCATTGGGCTATTAAAATGCGATGTTTTTTCTTCTTTAGGGGTGTCCTTCTTTTCTTCAAAAATATAAGATGGAGCGGTTTCATCTTCCGTTTAATGGGAGGGCCAGGTCGAAGTGCGGTTTCATTAATAAGTTGCTGGTATTATAGTAGAAGCTTTTTAATAGGTCCCAAAGATAAATTCCATGCGATCGTTTGTTTTTGCAAAAGATCGGACGTCCTATTTCAATTCTGCAACACAACTTTTGGTCTTGATCCATAAAATAACCATTAGTTTTTCTCTCAATAATAAATGTTTTCATGAAAGTAATTGGAAATAAGCTTTTATGCAAACCTTTTGCACCAATATTATTATCCTATCCTTTCAATTTTCTTTATTTAAATTTCTAATATTTATATTTAATTGCATATTATTTGTCCTTTTGATTAAGGATCTAATTGCTATTTTAGCTTTTTGTGTATAATGCCTTTTTTTTAAACAGTTATATTAATCAAAACAGTCAAAATTGCCTATCAAGGTCGCTTAAATCAAAAACCCCAAAGAACGCAATAAGTATTAAAAAAATAAACCATGAGTAACTTAAACCAAAAACCATCTTTTTAATTGACCGTTTTTTATTGTTTTAATCCCATTTAAGATGCGAATGAAAAGGCAAAAGACTCAGTAGACTTTTATTTAAATGCTGTACATAATCTAATTATTAAAAAGACAGCTTCAAGGAAGAAAATTTTTGGATATTGAATTCTGCCTTGCCAAAAAAAGAGCAGGCACAAGTAAAAGATAAGGTCGCACCCTATTTAAAATTATGACACGGCTTATATTTTCAAATCGACGAGTCGGCGAACGCCTTATAATGACCAGGCCCTTGGAATTATCCCAAGGAAATTGGTTTCAGGAAAGGCACCCTTATAGCAAAATATCAATAGGCCTATCTCCAGTTTGTAAAAAGGTAAATTTTGGAAGTTTCAATGGGCATGGGAGGGTGCCTAGTGTTTGAATTACAACTATATAGTAGGCCCTAAGACCTATCCACATGTCTATGCAGACGCCTCTACCTTAAAATCATATATTTTCACGGAACGTGGGGAATATGACAAGGCGCTCTGAAACGGGTCTTGAGATTATTGGACACTGGTGAAAACAAGACTAAAAATGAGTATATCTGTTTTTTAATAGAAGGGCCAATTTCTGCCTCTCCCCATTAATTATCTCCGAATAGAAAAATTATTCAAAATGCTGAGCTATTGCCTAAGGGTTCACTACATCCTTAAACCTTAAGAAAAACGGAATACTTCGTACCCGAAACTAGATAAATTGCAGATGACGGCTAACTGAACGACCCCCAAGGGAGCATTAAAGGTATATGCGTTTTTTTGGAGATAGAGAAAAAAACTACCTTCGCAGCAGGTAGTTATATATCGGCTTCAGTTACACAGTAATATGGCCAATATATAACATGACCATAGGTGAAAATGAGAATGGCCTTGAACATATTTTCCAGAGCACTGAAATTAACTTCGAAAAGTAATTATCGTTTTAAAGAATCCCAAGGGCGCTTACGGTACAACAGATGTATTTAAGAAGTCAAGGACACTGCTCAGCAATTTAAATTAGAAAAGAGTATTGAAAGCAGCAGAAAACATGATGCCTTTCGACGTTGTAAAAACGCAACAGCTTTATTTTAGGTGAACTATACGAAAGTACAAACCAACTTTCAAGTCAATGATTAATAACAATCTTATACCAGGCCATCAACGACTCCCTGTACAATGAAAAAAGAGCAAAAATTTGTTATTCTGAAACAAAAGAAAAATTAAGGAGGTTCTGCAAAAGAAAAAAATCCTAGAATTGGAATTAACTGCTCGAAAGAGCGACAATTTAGAGGTATCATCATTATTCTTGTTTTTTACTTCTGCTTATCCAGCAGTAATTTCTATTTTTATCCTACCTTTTCAAAGTAAAAAAGAAAAATAAATTATTACTACTAAGAACCATCGATCTTTGCAGAAATACAGCTACGTATGAAGTGATAACTCAGCGGAATCCATACAATGCAAAACCAATGGTCGACATTGAAAGAAAGACTGGAATTTTACCCTAATGGCAACAACCCAGAATTGATAATGATATAAAGAATATTTTGGACCAACTGGAGAGAACTGGAAAGGAAAAATTTTTACCTAGACCCACAATGTAATTGCATCCAGCTATCCGAGCAATTAAAAATAATCACAAATATTGTCACCAAGTAATTAATCAGGAAAAAATCCAAATTTCAAAGCAATTACCAATCAACGAATTAAGAATAAATTTATCTGCTTCCCAAGTTGCTGCAAGGGATATCGACTTTAAGGAACAGCAAAATTAAGTTATATCGCTATTTCATTGGGATATAACACTTAAATACATTTAATGCAGCTTTTAAAAGAGGTTAGGCCATTCTTCCAGTCCAATTTTATAAACGGCTGTAACAATCCTTTGAAATTAAGAATAAATCAAAGGTAGCTTCCTATACGTTTAAAAAAGATTAGTTAGAGAATTCATTGCTTCCATTTAGATTCCTTAAGGCCATAATTCTTAGATTATCCTTTTCTAGGACCCACTCTTTGGGTTCCGAGGAACGCTATCAAAATGCTCAAGGATTTGGTTAAGTTCTGTAATAAAATAGATCTATCAGGCGGCAACATTTTATGTCTCAAAATCCATATCACATAAAAGCAGCACCCTACGGATACTGCCCTTTCAATTAAGCTCAACTCAATTTTAACCCTTAAAATTTTCTTTGAGTTAAAGGTTTTTTATTAAGTTATACCCCGGGTTTTGGAGGTGTTAAATTTTGGATATGTGTTGATCATGTTCCTGCTGCGGAAGTGGAGAACAACTATGATTGTGCCTCCTGAATGCGCACTGATCGTGAACGCAGTTTTACTGTGCCCAGAGGGCAAAATTTATCAAAAGGCACCTGTGTGTCACTGTTGCAGTACTGCTGCCTTCTAAAGAGCGTAGACCATATCGTAATCCAAGTAATTTGTTCGTAGGAAAAAGCTCATAGCCATTCTCTCCAAAACAGCCTCTCTTAAAAGAGCTTGTTGTAAGAATGCGCCAGTGCCGGAGTAAATCACCTGTGGCTGAGTCTCGTAATCCTTGTTAAGGCATCTACTGGCAATCTGATTAGGGCCTGTTGCTCGGTTGGAGCCCTCGGCATAAATAAGCCAATACCGTTTGCAAAGCGTATAAATAGGCATATTAAAAGGTTACCTTAGCCGTTTCCGGGGAACACCAGGAGTGTGGAGTGTCTGGTGAATAGCGTGGTTGTTATATGGAGTGGGCGCCGCCTTATTCGTAGAGAGGGCGATTTTCCATTGGTATAATGCTTGGTATAAAACCAACCCTCAGCGGTCCACTGGCCCTAAGATCCCCTCCTCATAAGGAGTTATATATTTCGATCTCGGGCACTGAAACTTACCTGTTCCAGATGGCTCGCGTCTCTTGGCTGGTATATGGTTTACTGGGTTGGAATTAGGAAACCATGTTACCTCATAGGGTTTCCCAGCAACCTCATCAGTTTGTATTGTAGCTAAAAAACAATGTTCTAATCGATATTTGCCGTCGGAGTGCTTGTTTTGGTGCATCTAGGTTGACCTCAGCGTAGGTTATTGGTGGCTTGTTAATAGATGTTAGGTCTTAGATCGGTCTTGCGCGTGGGTTTTGTCGGCAGCATGGTTGTTGTTTTGCGATTCTCTTCTGTGTTGGCCTTTACTTGGCGGCATCGGCATATTACGAGTCTTTGGTTTCGAATTAGAGTGGATTTCCGGCCATGGGTAAGATAATACCTTGGCCAACAAGACTTAACAGGCAGCTTGGGATACCCTTCCACTAGTAATCGTCCTCATGACAAACCTGCAACCTAGCCCGCACCAAATCGGCTACAATCTGATCGTAAACCGCTTGCTGAGGACTGGCGGGTAGGATTAAAATCTTCGGAATTGGCACTTTGTGGAAGTGTAATTAAGGAACATCACCATAGTCTATAGACAACGTAAAAGTAAAGCCGCATGCCCCTAAAAAACCTATGCTTCTCCTAATACTTTGTTTTTTTGAGCCTTCGTTCATTTCGGATACCAGGTACGTTTTCAAAGGCACTAAGTTAGCGTTGGCTAATAACTTTAATAGCCCCACGCCACCAATTTCTGATATGCAATGTATTTGCATCGTAGGATACAGGAATACAAGTTGTTCAAAAATCCGAATTCCTGTGCAGTTTGGGTTGTGGAAGTTCCTGTAACGGCTTTCCAATAATTGCCCAGTTAGACGAGAAAAATACCCGCGCCGTTCCTACAAACCTAGCATCCGCATAAACGGCAGCTATTGCCCGATTCCGCAATGTTTGGCTGTGTATAAAAGCTCTTCTGGTGTCCAGATTTGAATGGATCGGACTCATCAAAATCGGAACAACCCACTGTTGTAAGCAACATTAGCGTATCAGAGGTAAAACTTTCATCCAATGTTGGTTTTGTATATCAAATTTCATAATAATCTTGTTTTAAATTTTTATTATTACAGACCGGACTTTGCAGACCAATTACGATGTTTCGAATTTTGATATTCATGCCACTTCATCCTTGTGAGAAGACATTGTTGCCCTCACCACCACGAATTGGGGTTACCTCTGGATCACCAAGTAGCTCATCTTAACCACTAAAAAAGAAGTTTTGTGGCTGAAGCATACAATTCTCAATTATTCAAATGCAACCGGTCAACCAAAGTTTTGATCAAAAGTATACCCTAAGCATAATATTCTTACCACGTAAAAATGAACCATCCTTTACCCAATGAGAAATCCACATGGTTAGCATAAAACCGGCACGCGTATCCCTTACCTGGGCAATCATTGTATCTTGATTTATCTGGATCAAGCATCCAAGACCGTAAGTTAATAACTATTGGTAAGGCTTTGTCGTCCTCGCTTGATGCAAGTCATAATCCATTACAGTACAGATCGTTACCGCCAGAATACTTGAAGTTCCACAAGGTGAAATCAATATTTTTTATAAGGAACACGTAATTTGTAAAAATTGACCCCAAGCTGTTTGGGTAACCATTACCGAATGAGTAGATCTATCCTCATCATTTATAAATTTTTGTCGCCGTTAAAATCCCTTGTTTTGATTCACCAGGAGAATAGTAGACCGTTCGGTAGCTTACGAAACTAGCCGCTTCAGCGGCTTCGTCAGTTCCCCAAACACCCAATCTGGTTAGACCCAGAAGGCACCTACGGGTTCCACACCGTACCCTTATTAATGCTGGTTTTCGTTGTAATTCCAGGTCCACCTCAACACCAAAGATAATCCGAGGTGTGGCCAAGGAAAGTACTTTGTTTCCTGTTTCATGAAAATATTGAAGGAGGAAGTCCAGGTTAATATCACGGTGGACTATGTTCTTGGTAAGATAACCCAAGTTCAAGAACCCCTTGGTTCTCCATGGAACCCACATTTCTTCTTATGGTGGCATAACCCACTAGATGTGGCAACGGGGGCATCCAAATAGCATTCGGGTGGTTTTTCTGTAGTAAAAATACCGCTTCCAGCTAATTCTAATTATCCAAATAGGCCTAATTTCCAACCTAACATCGTACTGTGCGGTCTTTTCCCATTTCAAAATCCGGATTCGCCAAACTTATTCAAACCCAGTTCCGCCAATACGACTATCGTTCCAGTATTGCGGCATAATTGAGCTTAATAGAGATAAGGAAGAAAAGGTGGTTATTTCGGAGTTACGCTGTAAACCCAATAAACTTGTTATAAGTTTTAAGTTCCGAAATTAGGGCGTTATCTACAAGAAAATGCTTCGTCCGAAATCCTCCCAGGCAACCGCTCTGAGGGAAAAGGGAAAACTTATTGGTTATCACCAAATTTCGACGAACCATCGCCCCTACCGGTAACCGTAAACAAATATTTGCCCATTAGGTTATAGTTCAATCTACCAAATAATAGGAGTTGTTAGTGCTTTGTCCGTGTCTGCAAAAGATTTACCGCTATATTATCAGATCCAGCACCCAAGTTGTTTGAATTTAAAAGAAATCCGTTGAAAGTTTCTAGAATCAGCGTACCAAAGAATTGATTGAACTGTTGCCAAGAACCCATTAGAGTGCCGTCAATGAATTGTTTTCATTGATTTTCTATTAATAGGTCAAGTAGTTTTCTAAATTGACCAAAATGTCTGCTTTTCGTTGCTAGATTGTGGGCCCTGGCCACCCGCATTATTATCTAGAACACTATTTCGGAATTCATGTTCTCCTGGTAAGTACATTTGTCCCAATAACTGTTCTCATTTCCAATTCCTTGGTAAAAGTTTAAGATTGGTAATAACTTCCTGCGTTGTTTTGAGTATTAAAATATACTCATTATTGTCAAAGCCCAGTTTAACTGAATTTCGGGTACCTCCGCCAAAGGGTAATCCTGTTATTGCATAATAGACCTTCCAATGAACCGCCGCGTATGAAAGGAGCAGGGTAAAAAGGGATAATTCTTTCAACATTCTAACGTTGGCAACTTTGGCAATTGGTATCCGGCCAAATTCTCAGTTTGGTTATTTATGCTCAAAGACCACGCATCTTTTAACCCATGTTTTTTATTGATCATCAACTGAAATACCTTCCTGATATAACGTTGAGGTAAGGTATTTTGAAAAGACCTTGATCAATCCTAATTCCAGTGAGATGGCATATGGTTTTTGTTTTCTTTCATTACCCCCTGAGAAACCCAACTGATGGTTTTTGTGGGATAATTTATGTGTTAACCACCTCTTTGAACCAATCCGTATCATAGATTGCCTTAAGCCATCAACTATCGAAGCAAAATAAGCCACATTTGGATTGGCTCTTTTAAGCCTAAGGACTCGTAATTGGGCATAGTTCCGAGCAGCCAGCCGCAGGATCAAATTTTTTGTTGTTTTCCCAAGAGGTTGCTCCTATCATGGCATAGCTTTCGGAATTTAATGCCTTAGCTCTAATTAAGGACGCATATTGGGTTTTACACTTATAGTCAACATCGTAGTAAACCCTCCCTGTCCTGCGCGACCTCTTTTTGTAGTACTAGAATAACACCCGGTTAGCACCACGAAGCAACCCATATATAGCAGTTGAGGAAGCATCCTTTAAGCACTCTAGTAGGACACTACATCATTAGGGTTTAAGTAATCTATCGCTGAATCTAAAGTTAGGCTTGAATTAACCTGAGTAAACTCACCATTATAACGTATAGCGGGTTTGTTTAGAAGAGTTTATTGAAACTAAACCTCTCACCCTTAATATTCGACATTCCACCTGGACGACACCGAATGGTGTTTACCTGGACCCCCGGCAATCTTACCGGACAAGGCTGGTTAAGGGACGTTAGCAGGCCCGCTCTTTCAGCTGTTCAGCAAGGCAACCTGTCCAACAGAACCCGTAGATCAGATTTTCTTTGAGCTACCTGTATAACCGATCAATACTAACCTTCTTCATTCGCTGGCATCTTCCTTCCATAAACAGCATTAATTGTCGGATTTTCACCTACAGGGATTTCCCATAGTTTTTTGAAACCTATATAACTGAAAACTAATGGTGGCATTACTACTTAACCATTTTCCAATGTGTAGTTAACCGTCAAAATCTGTTTGCGTTCCATTGGTTGTACCTTTTACAATACGTTCGCCCCGGCAGCAAGGGTCCGGAATTGATCCGAAACACTCCCTGTCACCGTTTGTTGCCTCTGCTAGCCGAACATAAAATGTTCCTACTAGCATAGGCATTAAATTAGTGTAATCTTCATAAATAATTTGAATTTTTTAGGTTAGTTAATTGTTTTAATTGGCATGACAGGCCGAGTTAAAAGCAAAACCATACAATTGTTAAATGTAATCTAGAAAAACTGGAAAGTTGCTGTAATAAAGAAAAAAGAACTCCTAAAATTCATGAATTTTAGAGTGTCTTTCCTACATTTTTTTAAATGAATCCCTACTTTTGAAGCTTTTTTTCCCACAGCTAAAATTCAGTTTATATAACAAAAAAGCACAATACAGTTATACTGAAAATCTAAAAGAATGAAGATCAATTTGTATAAGTTCTCCCTTATATTATTAACCAACCCCTTTCACATTTAATAAAGCCATCAAAAGGAATTGGCATTAGTTTTCTAACAAATGCAAACCTTTTGCCAATAAATAATTCCCCTATCTTTCCCATTAATCATATTTTATTGTTTTTTTGTTGATAAAGTTCCTTCTCCAATATTGTTTCATGATTTTCCAAACGGCATTTTGCATTTTTACTAAGTTTTATAACCACTGTCATAAATTGGGTCCTCTTGTGCAACAATAAAAAGCTAAACATTCGGATGCGTAAAATTGCCGTCTTAGGCTGATGTTCATTTGAGCGATGTTTATGGACAGTACAGGTAGTGATTACAAAGGCCTAAAGCTAAATCCAAATGGGGAATATGCCCGGTTATTAGGGACCATGGAATTCGCAACTGCATTCTACCGGAGAATTTTTTAAATGAAAATTATTTCGCCTTTTTGTCCTGCCGCTTGGATGATGTAGTCAATAGAGAAAATAAATACGTTCTTTTTACCAGGTGATTTTTCAGATGACGGTCACACTATTCATATTAAGGGTCCCTGAAAAAATATTCTCCTTGATCACTCAGTATCGACTTATGGATACAATTTTCCTGATCACAGGGAACCATGATGTTGTTTCAACCTTTTAATCATAAGGATGGCAAAAACTGATTTTCTAGGTAATGGCGGAAAAGTCAACAGCCTATTGAATGTCTCACCGGCGCCATGTATACAATCCGTAGTGGAAGGGAACATCCAGGTTATAATATCTTATGATATTCAAAATTTGAGGATATGGGGAGATACAAGATTTTTGGGTGATTAATGGTTTCTTTCCGAACAAGGGTATATCTATTTGGGAAGGACCCCTTTTTTCAAAATAACAGCTATGACAATTACAACTTGTGGATGAAGGCTAGAAAAACTGCCCGAGTTTAGTAAAATAGAAGTTTCCAAATTCCCAACCAAATGATTTGCCAATTCCAGATATCAGCTATTTGGTTGAACCTGTAGAAGGATATGGTTATTGGGCGCTGGAATGCCAATACCTATATTCAAGAAAAAATAATAAATGGTAACAAGGACAACTGGAATAGTCCAAATACTGGAATTAGGATTGAAACAACCTACTAAAGATAAAAAATATCTTTTGGACTGGGTGCGTAAAGTGCGGATAATGCCAGAAACAGAAAAAGAACGTCATAGCCTTTAAAGTCATTATCCTATGGTCCGAATTCCAATGATGGCGCCACCGTCGGACATGGAAGAATACTAGTTGGCAGCAAGATGCAAATAAGTAAGAGTTCCCATAAAAAAGGTGGCCCAATTATTCGCCGAAGCCGGCCTAAAGCTTCATTTTGGGAGGCCATATGCCATAAATGATACTGGGGTGGCAGTTTCCCGATGAAGGCCACCCTTGTTTCAAATATTTCAACCCCTTCCCTAGCGGCCCTATAAACCAGCCTATATTAAATACTCACACTTAAAGATGGAAGGATTCGCCGAGGTGGAAACGGTTGTCATTGATACTGTTCCTAGGTATATGGAATTTTATGACTTTAAACCGTCAAGAATATGGCTTTTTGGAAGACATTGGAGATGTAGGTATTTGGAATAAAGGATGTTTATCCTTCAAAAAACTAATGTAGAATTCAATGGGATTGGCACCATTAAAGAACTGGTGCGTCCTGCGATTCTTGCCCAATGAATGGCCTTCTTGAAAATTCAAGGATTTTTGTTGTAGTCTTCCGGCAAAGAGCTGTTACTCTTGTCCCAAACGGATAACTTCCATAGAAGCTTAAAAAGAGGTTTTGGAAAAACTATAGGGAAAAATCGCAGAGAAGGTAATGGCCGCCCTATAAATCTTCGCTAAAGGCAAAACATTAAAGCAACAAATTAATTTTCGAATGGCTTTGGATGATTGGTCGGGTTGGTATGACTTTTATTAGATCTTTTTAGGCTGAGAAGCGCCGACGAATACTTGGCAATTGGAACGACATGGGCTCAATCAGATCTATCAATATCTAATTCATAATTGATTCTTCCTTTTAAAGCAATCCCACCCACTTTCAAAGGTAATACTGACAATACAAAAAAGGAAGAATGCTGCTATGAGAGCATTTTTCAACCAATTTTTAAATGGGGCACCTTCCGACCATTTTCAAACTAGACTTAACACAAGGAAGTATTATTTCCTTAAAAAAACAACACATGAAAACGAATAAACAATTCCAATACACTTATTAATATTTTTTTATTTGGAATGACAGTGCTGTCCGCCAAAGCAAAATAGAAGTTGACTGATGTGAACCCTTTGATCGGAACCGCCATCAATCTGGCTTTATGGAGGGCAGGGACGGTGGTGGTACGAATGCCATGTGTTGGAACTTTTTGCTATGACCAATTTTGTGCCGCAGAACGAGAAAATAAGATCAGTGAAATGCCTATTTCTACGAGGACAATCTGTTCAAAGGGTTTTCTGCAACGCACGCAAACCTACGGTCTGGTATGGGCGATTATGGCTATGTATCCTAATGCTCAAGTGGGGATAAAACTTCTTCCAAGGACCCGGCTTGGCCCTTCACCGCATAAGGAGGAGATTTCGAACCCAACTACTTACAGTGTTTCCATGGGTGATAAGGGACAAAAAATAAACAGGGGAAATTGCTGCTGCCATCACGCTGTGGCATCTTTCAATCACTTTCCCAAAAATCGAATGATCCCATATCAATTATTCCAGGGTATTAATATTACTGAAAACAAAAAAGCGTTTCACGGGTAATCTAAAAATAGATGAAAATAAAAAGGAAATTAGGCTACAACGCCTGAAAGGATGTCTTCCCATTTAGGACGCAGACTCAAAAACTTAAAGGTTATTTTATAAATCAATTTGATAAATCCTTTGAGCGAATTTGAAACTTGGAAATTCCTTAGGACAGAATGCCCGACATTCAATGACATGGGTAGAAGCAGAAACCGGTGCCAGAATGGGCGGATATATAAAGTTTTTCAAAACCGAAAAATGAAAAGGTAAAAGTAAAAATTGCGACTTCCTTTATAAGCCTGGGAAACAAGCCCGTGAAAACTTATCAAAGGAAATACCGGATTGGGATTTTAATAAAGTAGAGAAAATACAAGGGATATTGGCAGGTAAATCTACCAGAATTAAAGTAAATGGAGCTACGGAAGATCAAAAAAGTAATTTTCTATACGCCCTGTTCCCACACCATGTTTATTTCCTAGGGAGTTTTCCGATACGGTCGTATTAACAGCCCGTTCGATTGACAAGGTCCGATGAAGGAGTTTTTCTAACAACGATTACTCCCTTTGGATACTTTTTAGGGCTTTGCACCCCCTATTAACATTTTAACACCATCCGAACGGGTAAGCCCATGTAACATCCCTTGTTTACAGATGTATTCCAAGAGGGAGGGTGCTACCAAAATGGCCCAATCCCACTATACCAACATCACTGACCGGACCCATGCCGATGCCGGTAAATTGCAGATGCTATTAGAAAGGGTTTTAGGATTACGAAACACTTTGAAAGACCTGGCCTATGAAGCCGTGAGAAAATGCCATGCAACCCACCGTATAGGGACACGGAAAAGCCTTGGGGAGATCGGGACGAGGTACTTTGTCGAAGCAAGGGGCGGCTAACCTATTATCATTCCTTGGGATATGTTAGCTGCAGACAAGACACGGGAATCCGTAACACGGCACCATTGAGTTTTCGGAATAGTGAAATACAGCGATTGCCCCAAATGCTTCTGGACATGGGCAAAAATGGAGATTAAATGACATTAATGGGTTGGAGTAAAAATTACAAAACCTTTACAACAAGGAGACCGGGTTTTTAAACGCTCGATTATTTAACGGCGGATTGGGACAAAAATGTACAGGAATGGTTTTTAACCGAAGAGGACGATGGACCCTAATTTATTTGGTGCCATGCACGATATTCAGGGAAGCCATTGAACTCTTCGGAGGAAAGGAAAAGTACGCCGTAAAATTAAATGAAAATTTTGATGGCAAACATTAACCGTCATGACAATGCACCAGGGCATCATATGCTTATTCTATTCAACTATTGGGCAGGGCAGCCTTGAAAACCCAAGAACTTATCCGTAAGCACACCTCAACCATTAAATTACAGAAATCATCCCTTTGGGAAATCAACGGAAAATGATGATTGCGGAAACAAATGTCTGCTTGGTATGTTTTTGGTGTTATGGGATTTTAACCCGGTTACTCGCAGGAACAGAAAATATTTGCCATTGGGGCGGCCGCAAATTTTTTTTTTTTTTTTTTTTTTTTTTTTTTCCAAGAATTTACGCTAAGATTAGTCAAAGAATGGCGCAACCAAAATCCCTTTAAATAAAGCCAATAACCTATCCCCCGCAAGGAGAAATATGTTCATTCATCCTAAATTGGATGGGAAGGTAATGGGATGAACCTTTATCACCTATAACCCAAATAATGAATGGGCGATCTCCTGAATTTGAAATGGGAAAAAGCCCCAATCCTAATGCCTTCAAACGACTAAGGAGGAGAGTAATTGTAACTCGGACCTTTCCTTTGATACCAAACAGAATAACGTGATGGGATTTTAAAAATGAAAACCCATCCGTTTATTAATTTATATGAATGTCGCTACTAATTATTTTTCCAGCTACAACTTTACCAAGCCATTATTTTCTTGGTAAATGGAGTTTGGTAATCGCTTTAATCTCGGGGGAATTCCATTCTGCCTTCAATGTTAAGGCAATTCCTGAACTTCTTCAAAAGAATTAAAAGCACCACCTTTGACCAAATTTTTTCAAGCAAAATACAACCGATCAATGCCATGACGCGAATGTATTAAATTCAGGATGGTATTGAACTCCAAAAAAAGAAACTTTTTATAGTCCCGAAGGTCATTGCCTGTACCTTGGAATGGGAAATTACTGGCCAAAATAAAGGGCATTTTCAGGTACCAATGGACACTTCATCATAATGGTATACAGAAGCGCGATATGGTGGGATTTAACGAATGGGATGTTTTAAAGGGTTTTTCTCTTTCCCAAGGCGGTAAGTTCAAATAGGCTTGGATTATCCAAACTCCAAACCGTTTTATTACTCAGCGCCACCTTGCCCCAGCAACTACAGTGGCTATTTTGCATTCCCCAACAACTTTCCGTAAAAATTGGAGTTCAGCTCTTAAAAAATTTCATTGCAAAATTCAACATTGCCCGCTGAACATCCGGAATTTTCAAATCAAGTACGCTAAGCGAACTTCCCGTCCAAAGCACAGCCATCATAATTTTCAACTGTGAGATGGTGGGCAATTCAACTGCATCCATCTGCTGGGAGGCAAAGATCTGTTTGAGCCTTTGGGAACAAACCTTTCAACTTTCCTGAAAAAGATCAAATGATAGGGCCTAATGCCAAAGTCTCCCTTTGCAGGCGTGTTGTTCGTTATTTTACCTTCTACTATTAATAATTTCAACGGCTTTACAGTCCATTTATATCTCCGACACAGCAAGCCCTAAAAAGTTGCTCCAAATCCTTGGCGTTAACAGGTTAGCATTGAAAAGGGTTGGATGGATCTTTATAGGCCTTTCTCGCAATTTCCTCGGCAATTATCCACAATTAATATCTATTCTTTTATGTTGCCGGAATATTTAATTCCTTCCTCAGTCGATTAATATAATCGATAATAGCAAATCCGTACCTGGACTGTCCAATCCAAGTAACCTTGCTAAATGCACCATTCTATCTCAATAGTGCTTTGTTCTGTTTAAAAGCATATGGTAATATTATGGCATTGAGGGCAAACCGTGTTTGTTTTATTGTATAAAGGGCTCCCAATTGATGGGCCAACGGAATGCAACGGAGCCCAGTCCTTTTTTTGAAAAGGCCCGTTGCTCCATAGAGGCAGCACCAACATTTGTCCACGAGCCTCCAAATTTTTCCGTCTTTCACTGCCTATCGGCAGATATTTGGCAAATAAATGCGGTATGGCTTTCGATAGCAATAATACCCTTCGGCCATTGGAATGAAATCCCGGAGCCGCATATCCTCAATAGCATGCACCAATGGCATCTACCCCTGTCCAAGCAAGTGAATATGTGGTGGTAGTCCCAAATTATTCAGGGATCGGAATAAACTATGGCCGGTACATTTTGGGGTGAAATATAATCTTTTTTGGAATGTAATTTCTCATCCAAAAATAACCGATGCCCTACCCACCTCAGGACGCAGTTTCGGCAGTTGTTGGGGACGGCTTATAATGGGAGCATTCCGGCTAGGTCAGCATAACTCCAATTGTTCGCCCACATCTTCAAAATCCCATAACGACCTAGTCTGTCCGACATAAATGCATTGTTTTTTGGGCTTGCATCTTTGCAGAACCCACCGCCAAAGGCAATAACTCCATCATGTTTGTTTTTTACATGTACATGAGCCACCCGTCGACGACATTCTTTTCGGTATGGATTTCCCTTGAAAGCACTAAAACCGTAAATTTAAACGCCGTTCTTTTTTAAGATGTTAATGGTATTTTCAACTATATCCAACTTTCGCGAAGCCCTCGCGGTAACAAATAAAGGGTTCCTTATTCCCAAATTATTTTTGCATGCCTGTGAATATCTCGTTTAAATTCTCATTTCCCAACCAGATGTGGTTAGGAAATATTCCCAATTTGTATTTCCTAATTGCATTAATTCCTATTTTTTAATCAATAAATTGATTTATAATTTTATTAAGCCTTTCGGAAATTAAACAGACCTTCACACGCGTAACATGGTCGTACCCAATTTTTTGATAAAGTAACTCCCTTGCCCGAATTTTTAAACCCCCGTCCGGCCAAGGCAGGGTCCAAATAATCACAGGGTTCAGCAGGATC
>Ga0163217_1044266_pt1 | contig 19725 bp, 11 predicted proteins | sample SynspAceP_FD_185933 | JGI IMG/M metagenome (GOLD analysis project Ga0163217, IMG submission 185933) | Saline lake microbial communities from Ace Lake in Antarctica - Synechococcus sp. Ace-P (PacBio error correction) | ecosystem: Environmental > Aquatic > Non-marine Saline and Alkaline > Saline ...
CGGATAAAATGGGGATGTGTATTTTGCCATTTCGAACTTCGATTTGAGTGATATAGCACGGAGAAGTGGATAATCAAGCGATTCGGAATGAATGCATGTTGGGGCCAAGTAAACCCGTTGCACGAGTTTTTACAAGCGCTAAGTGCTTTTGTTTTTCAGGAGCGGCTCAGATTCTGCTGTCGATTGGAATTTGTAGGAGTAGCCAGGTTATAATGGCGCTCCGGTGGGTCTTTGAATTTCTTCAAATCCTGGAGTTTAGTAATTAAAGCCTTGCGCTTACTATCGTAGATAAATGGTAAAGATATTGCAGGTGACACAAGGCTAGAAACGTTGGGTTGCCCGTGGTTAGGCAATTGGTACATACTGTGTTAGGACGGAAGCCTACACCCTTGGATTTGTTATAATCTAGTGGGGATAAGCCTCGCAGAATTTAACCACGTGTTCCTCCTATCGAGGGCTCTGCAATACAATTGCCAATATGATTATTCGTCTTTAGTGTTGGCTTACCTCCAGCTTGGCGTAGTAATTGTGCGCTGTGGATATCAATAGAAGGAGGTGAATGTAACCTAGATTTATGCTTCAGAGGAAGCCCATATGGATTTCCTTTTTGATTGCAACGCAGGTACCTGGAGAATGTTGGAGGAATACGTAAAAGTGCGATTTATGACGTATAGCAGTAGGTTGAATTCTAGTGCGAAACGGCATTAAAAAGGTGATTTTAGGTATTTCAGTGGTGCAGACGTACATTATCAAATGCAATTAAAGTTCTGGGATGATTATTGGTGTAGATTTAAGCGAAGTCAGGAATGATTTTACGCGCCTATATAGCAATCCAGATGTAGACCTAAATGGCTGCAACTGACAAATTGAACGCATTTATTTCTCAACAATGGATTTCCTGGTTGGATGGTTAAATCCGGTCTTGGTTCGATTGGAGAAAACGGCTATCCCGACCTCAAACTGGGCCGTTACCTTTGTATGGTGATAAACTTCCATTACGCTAGTATGTACCATCACCTAATTTAAGTCTAAATATCTTGCCAATTATAATGAAGGCGGTTGGATAGGTGGATAATTACCGAATGTACCACTGGCCAACGAGATCATTCGATATTCAAAATGGTGGTTACATTTCAGGAACTGGGACACCATGGAATAACAATGGCGTTAAAATTTTTCCCTTTATTGGGTGAAAGCTTGCCCATTTATTAAAGCATATGTCCAATAAGGCTAACTAATGAAAAGGGTAAAAGCAAACCTGTTGAAGTTAATATCACAGGTTTTTTTTATTGTAGGATCTTCAGACATCAAGAGGATTTTGATCTCAATTCCATTTCTGTCTATTCGTCTTTCTTCGAGCTAGTACCGTGTAATAGTTGGGGAGTTCCCAAATTTATCTTATCCCGTCTTCCAATTCATTAAGCAATTTTGGAGATGTGAAATATTAAAACTCTTGCGAAGCGCAGTATCCATATGCTCCAATAAATATAATGTTTTTATTATTTGGGCTGGTACCTTGGTAATTTAAGCAGGTAATCGTATGGTGGTCCATTTGGACGCCAAAGGAGCGGTAACTGTTCGGGTCTATCAGGGTGTCTCGACGATAAACATAATGCTTTGGTCTTGATACGATGATAATGATGGATTGAACTTTTGAATAGTCCTTGAATAGTCAAAGTTTTCATCATCCTACGGGACCATAAGAGTGTTAGTCCGGAGTTCTTTGGGGGTTAAAGCGTCCAATATTGTCTGAGATCGTAATCACTTTGGTTGTACGAAAATATTTCACTTAAATGCTTTGATGCCAAAGGCGCTGTTGTTTATATAAGAAACTGAGCCTTAATGGTTCATAATTTTAAAATGTTCGGGTTGGGCTCAAGGGCAAATTGATCGTATTCCTCATTGAATTTTAATGAACGGATGCCTATTATTTTTTTTGAGTACCTTTGTGGTACTCCATCCTCTGGAATATGAAATGGTCTCCTGGATAACATTAGTGGTTTGTTTACTCCCTCAATTTAGGTCCTTTCCATAGCGCCGTACTTTGTTATGGGCCTGGTGTGTAGTTGGTGGATAGCAAGAAGGCATTATAGGCAGGAAAGAATTAATAATAGGAGAACGTGTATCGTAAATTTTCCTGCTGCAAAAATTGGAATCCTGTTTTTTTTAATAATTTCTTTTCAACAAATCTTTACCGTCGTATTCCTTTTGGGAATTGAACGATTGATCTTATCGATGTTTTCCTTCTATAGTATAGAATCCTAGCTTTTTCGAAAGGTTATATATATATAACCTCCAAAGTGCTCTGCGATGGGTAAAGTCCGTTTTCCATATTTTCACGCGATGCAATTGTGGTTTCTTTGGAATGTTCTTGTAAGGTACTGTTGACTAAATATTTGCAGTAGTTGGAATAGGTGTGGGTAGCCAAAGATTTGCTGGGCAATTCATTTGGTAATAATTTATGTGTAATTTTATGTTATTTTCATTAGGATATACTAAAGTTTAAATAAGATCAATATTATTAACAGTTTAACGCAAGACAGTCTTATGTTAGGTATTAACAGTTACAAAACCTTGTGTACTAATGAATGGTCAGTATTAAGGTAAATTAAAACGTAATTTAATTAAAGGGCCTATAGGTTGTTCCTTTGTTTTGTTTAATTTATTAAATATTGTTCAAAAAAATAGCTTTTATTATTTTTATTTTAGAGTGGTCCTTGCTAGAATAAACCTTGGGAAGTAACATATTATTGATTAAATGCCATGAAGCATTAATAAAATAATTTTATTGTCGTCTGGCACTACTTATTTAATAGCTGTTGTTGGAACGCCTCCTGCTGAAGTAGATAGTGGCGTCTGGAGATGCATGAACTTCCGATGTAATAGACTTTCTATCACTTAAAAAACGAATTCTTTCGATATAATGTGTTTGCATGTCCATGTCACGGATACGTAATATCAGAATCAGACTTACGATTGGATCTCGCTGAAAGTGCGCTCAGTCTCATGGGGAAATCCTGAGACTGCCATTGTATTCCTGGATAAGGCCCCGGGGCAAGTAATTTAATTAAACGTATCTATGCAAGAAATCCTCTGGAGAAAATGCGCCGACCAGGAATCTAATTGTCTTGAGCAGTAAAGAAAGTTGCGATGCCTTGCCCAAAATGCGATAAAAGGGCGGGAAAATAAACCCCGATTGGGTCTTATTAAACCTAAAAAAGAGAGACACTACTCGAAGGTAAGGACTGAAGTGGTAAGATATAATGGAAAAAGGGTTATTTGGTTATAATTGAAAACTCAAGAGAAAGAAAAATTGAAGGCTGGGACTGAAGTATCACAAAGAGACTTTTGAATCAGAGCGTATGCGGAGATGCACTCTGACATTACAACACCCTTGATCTCGCCGGCTGGAGTTAGAGAGATAGTAACACACGTCTGTGTAGGATACTTCAGCTGAATTGCTTATGAAAATTGGTGGATGATGCTTTTGGCCAAGAAGCCACAGGCTATATGGTAGATAGACGAATTAGCCGCATCGACAGAGATGGACGTTGCGCGTTATATCACATGAATGTGATTAGTAGGTTTGAGCTAAACCAATAAGGATTAGAAGATTGATAGTTGCTTTATAGGATTGGGAGCAGGAAGGGCCTTCAACATTATATGAGCTATAAAGAATTTGCCTATCAGGTGTGCCAACACTGGCGGGGATTCTTATGCCCTAAGGTGCGAACCAGATGTAAGTGGTATATTTGCACTACCTTGTAAATAGCCTGCAACAAGAAAAATTACGAGCAGGAATCATTTTTTGGAGTAGTATTTTAATGTGGACTAGTGTGTGCCAGTACGCGGGTGCATAGGGTAAGGGCGGCAGGCCGTAAGATCAGTATGGAAAGCGATGACATGCCGCCATGGATTCAATCTAAATAGGATCCCCATAGAGTCAGAAAAATGCTGATATGTCATTGGTGAGAGATATGTCAGCCACATTCAATGGTTCTGCTGTCTATGAGACAACCATGGTCAAGTGGATCGATCACTGAGATGAGGATATCGCGGATAAGGGTATGTGGCATTTTAGATATAATTTAATGAAAGGTGCTGAGGCGAGGAGCAAGAACTAAAATTCTATTGAATAGTTAGGCTAGTAAGGATAGTTAGAAAGGTGGTACGAGCAGTCTCAGTATATTAAGGAAAATCGCGTACAGAGGGTTATTCAATGTATGTCCTTAGTGCTTATTATCCTTTTGATTCGTTGGTGGAGAAAAGGGTCTGCTAATGAAATATGTTATCCCAGATAAAGTTGAATGTAGTAACTCCAAGAGCCTGGCGGTGATTAATGAACCTATGTTATAGAAACAAAGTGGATATGTATCTTAAAGGATAGTCACATCATGATAAACTGATCCGAACGAAATAAATTTGCTGGGATATGGGTATGTACTTGGACCAAACGATCCTTTACGGTTTTCGCTTGAGCGTTTTATCCAGACACCAGTATGATGACGCTGCCTTTTGGGTTACCGTGATTGTTGGAAGACTGCGATTAGGGCTAAAGGAGTAGATTCCATGTTCTTAGAAACAACAGACCTAAATGTTATTATGGCATTTCTCTGGCAACAAATGCAAAATTCAGTATTTCAAGCCAGCGGATAACCGGAAAAGAGAATGGACAAAATATTGCTGTACCTATGAGGTTTGGTAACAGGAAAGTGGACTTCAATGCTATTTAAATGGAAGTGCAAATCGCCGTAGAAAATCTGAAATAGCCATGCTTTATAAGTCCATTTTGTTCCAGCTCGTTGCCATACTATGGTTTAATGGTTTTGGAAATGGGAATAAAGGGATCATATGAAGGAACTTCATAAAGGAGGGATTGATTGACTTAAGAAATTCACATATACTGAAATTGTCGAGGCATTGGAGGTCGGCTATAGTATATGAATCATTCTTCTGGAGAAATTTTAGAACACTACGGGCTCAAGCTCCGAGCCAATTATTAAATCACAATTTTAATGATGCGGGAAAGCCATGAGCTCAATGCGTAAAGGATCGTATCGGAATTGAAAGCACGAGAGAAGAATCAATTTTTCAGATACTATCCAGGAAATTATGGTCATGTGATTTCCGAAACCACGATCCACTACACTTTTTGGAAAGAGAGTAATATGATGCTTCAAGGTGAAGAAGTGTTTCCGATGTCCGGAAGCGGTACTTCCTTTTGTGACAACCTTCTAGAAATAGGGTGAGACTTGCAACATGGTTATTTGGATAAGATATCGCTAGACTGCGCAGAGTCCTTTGTGAATAGGATTATGGCAGAATGCATTATTGGTTTCAGGTTTATGGGCACTACTTCCGATTATGATTTTTGGAAATCACGGGCAATTTGGCGTCCTCCTAAATTGTAGATGGTTTGGCGATTGAATTTGTTGCAATCGGGCTGGGATATAAAGGCCAATTGGAACAAATTTGATCGTAATACGTCCGCTACTTATCAGCAAAGTTTCCATGTTAACCTCCCATAACTTGTAAGAAAGGGATAAGGAAAATATTAGCTGTGGAAGGGACAAGTTTTTCGGCATGACAGCCGAAATGATTAGAGACAATTGTGCGCTGACATAGAAGTGGCTATGTCGTCTAAGATGGGAGACAAGGTCACCCTATCAGCCAGAATGGGTCTTGGATGAAATAGTGTAATAAGACCTATGGTAAAAGTTAACCGCCGAGGTGAAGGCCTCTATAGAGGATTGGGTATATCATTTGGAAAAAGAACGTCGGGCTCCGCCGTCCAATGATGATTTATCGGTGATACGTGAGGGGAAAGAGGGGTCTGTACGGTAAAAGCGCAAGACAGACGCAGTACTCCATTGGACAGCCTTAGGTGCTTCTGAGATGACCCTACGCCCCAATTTTCTGGACAGCCTCCGACTGGTGGCCGAAAATGAGTGTTCGATATGGAGGAAATGTGGACCTTCAAACTTGAAAGGCATTACGTGTTATGTTACTTGGCGAGATATCAAAAGAACGAGAATTGGAGTCCTTATACTATTCATAAAATGAGAATTGGAGCGATTTCCGGGGCTTCATCCGAGGATGGCCCTTAGAGTTAAGTGTTAGGTATAAGGAAGTTGCTAAGCGTAAGGGCTGGTTGGATCCGGTAGAACTGGCTGCCTTGGTCAACCTGTTGTTATAACAGAGGCGGTGATGAACATTTGAAGGTATAGCGATCAGATAACTCAAGGGCATATTGAGATTTAAAAAACACATTGGAGTTTATGGATACCGCGTGAGGGGTTTTTGAAAAATCGGCCCTTAGGAATTTATGGCGTTGATTATTGGCCACACTGAGTGTCAAGTGTTGTTGGGCCCGTAACTTCATACCTTTATGGGGATGATGTTGTTGGGTGGAGGCCCACATAAAATTTGTGGGGAGGTGGGTTCTAGGGTACTCACACCGGTGCATTCCGGCAAAGGGCCAAAAGGGTAATCTCTAGCTACTTTTTCACGAAAAGTGGCGACCTTCACAATTGGATAACCTTACTTGCGATTTATAAACGGAATTGGCAAAATTGGCACGTGAAAGGAACTACACCGATGCATGCAGTCGGTTCAGGGAGACCTCAACGAAATTCTGGTATGGTATCCAGTCAATCGACCGTTCCATTGGTTTAAAGTTATTTTAGCGATTTTTTTCCAAAACAATATGGCAATCAGGTGGCCTGGGTTAAGTGAGGTGATTTTCCGTTATAGCCGCCCACAGTTGGGTGGGATGATTTGTGTATCATTACCTCCATGCGTACCGATAGGCGCCATTAAGCCTATGAGAAACCTGCACGTCAATGTTTATTGTGCAGAACGTGGGTAGTGCAGCAAGTGGTGTCGCCCTCCATAGGTCTTGGCTTGTATGACTGGCTAGTGATGGACAATAGAAATAGCTGCCTGGCAATTTCTGTTAGTATTAGTGTCCGAAAGGAGCGCGGAAGCCAGCCCTTAATGATCGGCGGCATGGCATATGTGGTTCTTATCGTTACCTATCGAGAAAATCATGCAAGAGGGATGGCGGAATTGTAGCGTCGGGCAAGACTGGTCTTTATTTGAGAACACGTCCCCCATGGAGTCCATGTTAAATCGATGAGGACGGCTTTGAATTTATGAATGATCGGCAGCTTAAGGTGGGTCCATCAATTATCTAAGTGCGCTATGGCTTGACTCGATAGTGAAGGAGTATCCGAATAACAATCAAAATTACAACTACGAAATGGCGTACAATGCAAAATTGATGTTCCCAGAGAGCGTGGAATATCTAATGAGAGCCCAGATCCATATCTACGACATTATATTTTGGGACGATGCGAGAAAGTACCAGGCACTTTACGCGGCCAATTGTTTTGCAGCCAGGCGGTTGGCAGATAAGGGATGTATTAATGTATTCAGTTGTATCATATGGGCTGGGATCAACTACGGTGGTGCCTATCCTGATGGTAATAGTAAGAAGTCAGCTCTAAGTACCGAACAGAATGAGCGAGATCCGCGCGGTCTCTGATCAAAAGATGTTAACGCAACGAGGTTTATGTGGAAGATACCTTGTGGTATGGGGGGAGGTGAATTTGCGACGTATAGCTAGTTTTTCACAAGGTAGGCCCTAGACAGCTCAATAAACTATGGGTTAGGGATCCTCATTCGAACGCGGGTGTTCCTCAACGTCTTTGTGGATGCCGGGCAGCAGGTGGTAAGGTGCGAATGGTTATGGAAAACGGGATGAATTTTCAGTTATAACGTAATGAGAAATCGAAGTGCATGTACACGGATTTTCAGGCCTACACTTCTAACATTTGTTTGGTCACTGGGATCATGAGTAATTCATCCTTGTAAACACCCAGCGTAAGAGAGCGCTATAAGATTTAAATTCGCGCGTCAAATGGACCTGGTGTTAAGGACATCCTTGTCCTAATTTGTTGCTCACATATGCATAAATGTGTAAAATTTGTCCTGGGCAACCCACATGGGGCGGTTAGAATTGATGTTGCTGCTGCTAAGACCTGTTAACGCCAAATTACTCTGTGAGTAAGTAATAATATTGTGCGAGGAAGTTGCTTCACTGGATGTTAAAGTGAATTTTTGATGGGTCCCTTAAATTATTTGAAAGTGATAGGATAGTGCAGTGTATTACAATATGATATTGCTTTATTAACACATAAGAACTCCATCGCATTTTTTAAATAGTATGGTATTTAAAGCAGTAAATGTATGGTATAAATTACAAAAGGCTGTTAAACCTAGTAACATCCCTTCCCTTTTAGGGTAAATATGATGTTCCTATTAGATAGGTATCATGCATGGGATGCGGTCTTGTCTACCTTCAGAAAATGGTCGCACCTACTATAGGGATCTGCTCCTCTTCTTGGTCCGCAGCAAAAATACTGGTAAATTGGTTTTATAATCTGCTTCAACTATGCTTTAATATTGGTAGGGGGGGAACGGGTAATCTTGCCTCAGAGGCCATATTGGCTCAGCGAGTAATGTCCATGTTACGGATCCTGTATAAGCGCCCTATTGCAATAGTGCCTAATTCGCAGAAGATGGCCATCTTTTCCGTGACGTTCGGCGAAACTTCCGTTAAGGATGTAGGCGTTGTCCAGGTATGCGGGTTGTATACATCCGACTCTACTTGCCGGAGTAATAGGTAAGTGCTTTTAGATCCCATTTGTATCGCCGATAAATTTTTTGGGTGGAAATGCTGAAGAATCTCTCAAAGCTCCTTCTTTGAGTGGGAAGACTTGTTCTGAGTGTCGCAATGGCCGAAAATGGCCAAGTTGGTCTTCAGCGTCTGCTACGGGAGTTCCTAAAATTTGAATTGGATTACAGAGTAAGCTCCGTGTCCTGATGGAAGTTCCCCATACAGTCAGTCCGGTAATCTCCCCCGAAGTACCGACAACGTGTTCCCCAGTGGCCTTAATTCTTCGCCTAGATCTTGTTTGACCTATCGTACAACGAGTGGCTTTGATTTATTCTAGCTGTTGTTAAGAAATCGTAAGGTCGGACCCTTTCTACTGGGCAAATCCTCTTCGAGGACGGTAATTCAGCCGCACACACACATGTAAGTACAACTGATCCTTAAGTTCTGTTATGCTGAATATCCAATAACCCACATTATCACGCCGTCTGTAGATTAAGAATAACCTCCTGCGACGCAATAACTTTTAAACCCTTTCTATCAATCGAACTTCTTTTTCCATCTTAAAATCTGGAAGTATGCCAATAGCGTAAGAAGACCTTCCAACTTTTTCACCTTCATAAAGCGTTAACCAAATGTCCGGTCTCTAATTTAACTTGTTCGGAATGTCGGCTGCCAGACCTGGCAGAGGTCCCGGATCCAATAGATCCGCAACCGTTTTCCACAGTTCTGTTGGCAGGTGGTTTCTGCAACGACCCATTGCCGTTGTGAAAGCTGTTCAAAACAATATTTTTTTTCCATGTTCTCTAACTTACAGGGGTCCTTCATTAATATCCTAAAACACAAGCCTCTTCACACACGGTGCCGGCATAAGTCTTCCAGTGCGAGTCCGGGAATTTATTAGGGAGTGCGTGTATTTGCGGCTTTTTCCCATTTTTCAAGGTAACTTGCATCATTGAAAATCAGTGGATAATTTCCACCAAAGGACACATCACTATGACAAATATGAATACACAGTCCATACACATCTTGCACCTTGGTCCTTAAGCTCCTTTTCTTTTCATCGGAATTGTAAAATGTCCACCCTTGTTATGTTCCTGAACTCTTTTATCTCTGGCAGCGTAACTTCCCTCTCCTTTTCTATCGAATTCCAAAAATCTGTAAACCTTTTCCCATATTTGCGATTAATCGTTATTTCTTTCTAAAGTATCAATGCCTGCTTTGTATTCGGAGACGAAAATCTTGATGAATTTTTGGTAAATAATCTTCCCAATTCTCCAATACCTCTGGGCCATTGGACTACGTGTGGCATTGTAAATGATTTCTAATAAAGTCCTTTTAATTTCTGCGAATGGTCATTATCAATCCGTCTACCTTTAAAAGATTTAAGGATTCTGTTATTGCAATTTTTGTGAAGGTTTTTTCTCATCTAAAGATATAGGCAATTAGCGCACCGACTTCATGTCCAGCTCCAAAGTTTCCTGCCCTAGCTTCACCAAGGAATAAATGGCGAACCTCCGGCATGTATCACAACATGATCTCCATACTTCTAACGACAGCCTTTGCTCCGAATTGTCTTACGCAAAAAACGCCATCACAACAGCTTTTTCCATTAATATAGGCTTCACCGAAGTGCTCCAATGTGTACAGCGTTTTCCTGTAATTATCGTTTCCTCTGGATTTAAGGTGGATTTATAAGGAGCCTTAAGATGTAGTTAGCCTCCGGATAAGCCCCTGACGGTAAATAATCGTTGGTATTGTCCATTGACGATCATGGTAAGGTTGCCTTTTGTTGCAAAACCCCAAAACTTTGTTCCGGCAGAACCCGTGAAGTGTTTAGCTCAAGGTGTTTTCAGGGAGTCCCTTCTGCTCCTAGATTTTGGAAATTTCGTTACTTGTAATAGCTTCCAGCTTATCTGATAATTATGGATTGGGAAATCAATGAAATTTTTTTCTTTTCTAAAGTAGGGAGGATGGCTTTTCTATAATCTTCAAAGCTCAATGGATTGTCACTATCGTGTTGTTTGTTTGGTTTATAGACATTAGTGGTCCCCTTGGGCACATCTACCTGATATAAAATTGGGTGTTAGGATCTATACCGCGGCCTTAATGTTCAAGCTTTTTACGGTCCAATATTGTACTTGTCCAACCATGATTCTTTCAATGGTCTAAAGCCTAATTGTGCCATTATTTCCGAAAGCTCCTCGGCACAAGTACATATAGTTACAACGTGCTCTGGCTTGCTTCAAAATTCTACGCAAATTCAGGATTTTTGTGTTGGCAATTCCGACAGACAGGTATTGTAGATGAAAACACGCATCAAATACATACTGAAGGCTATCAATGGTGCTTGAGCAAATCCAAATTCTTCGGGCGCCCAATGAACAGGGCTATTGCTTAATCCCTTCAGTTTTTAGCTGACCGTCCCACATTCCAGAACTACCCTGTTCCTTAGATCGTTCAATACTAAGGTTGTATGTGCTCGCGATTCCTAATTTCCCATGGGAGTCCAGCGTGCTTTAATGAGGTTAAGGAGATGCTCCTGGTACCCATCCATGGCCTGAAATTAAAATAACAATCTACTGCCTGGCTTTGGAGTAACACCTGCTGATTCTACGGTGCTAAACCCTACTTCAGAAAACCTATTTCACATTGATTCTTGCTTAACGGTGCAGATTTTTAAATCGAATATTAAGGCGATAAATCCTCAATAGAATATATATGCAGAGTGGGGAGGTGACAATTAACTCCACCACATACGGCGGTAGAACTTCCGTTTTTTGCAATGGAAGGATTTAAACTTTTTGGTCCAGGTAATGGCCTCCTTCACCAGGTTTGTGCACCTGTGCCATTTTGGGATCGTGGATTTTGGACATTGGTAAATAGATTGGAAGGGTTAGCCATCGGCCAAATCTCCGGAAGCAAAACTTGCTTAGGCCACTATTTTTCCAGTCCTCCAGTTTGATTCTATAAAAACTGATTAGAAATCTCTCACCACCTTCGCCGGAATTCACTCTGTTCCCGCAATTCTATGCATGCTTATAGCCATATTTTTCATGTGCTTCCCTTACTGATGGAAGCATAGGACATGGCGCACAGTTTTAAAGCGTTTTTGACTATTTCTGTCCATGGTCAACTCCTCCAACGGAAATTAGAGGGGTCCGGTAAATTGGAGGAATTCGAACAACCCCGATAGTCATGCAGAATCCTTGTGTTTGTTTCATGTAACCAATTTGAGCAAATCCTTAAGGATTCTGGTTCGTGTTTTCGAACTTGCTTTTTGAAAGTTTGGCATACTTAATGGATTGAAAGGGTGTTTTTCTCATCCCTCCCAACGATTGTCCGCTCAATTTCTAAATCTAATGGCAGCATTTCTTATCCAATATGCTTTACCTATGACGTTTTTGCACTTTTCTCTATTTCTAAAGTCAAGTCCGCCTGTATGCCTAGTGGAGTTTAGGGAAGTATTGTGCTACTACTCTTGGTATTGCGTTCCTAATACATTCGAATAATTGGGAACCGTCCCGGTAGTAGTTTGGGGTGAAATTTCCAATCTTTTGTTTCTTACCTACTTGAGAACACCGCCTTCGCCAACAGCTTTATTGTAAGTTGTTGAAGGTTCGTTCAAAAGTGTATTCGAAATATGTGTTCCTCTTAATTTGCTCTGCAATCGTTCGTTTTGACAATAAGGGTTTATGCACTGTGCCGAAGCCAAATAATAAAAGCAAAATATGTACTTCTCTTGCTCGCAGGAATCATAATAACGGTCAATGTTGGAGTGACGTTTCCTCCAATCGTTGTAACCCGCCTTTACAAATGATACAGGCCCAAACAGCAGGGAGAGGAAAGGCGCTTGTTTCCTACTTACATTTTCTATCGATAGTAATAATAATAGTTTGCGCCTCATCAATAGTTTCGCTTGGTTTTATATATAGATTCCAATGCATGTCTTCCAAGACAGTGTGTCTTTTCTATATCAATAAAGCATGGAATTGGGAACTATACTTTGTAGTCCGGGCTGAATCCATTGTTTTATCTTATCTCAAAACCTCTTTGGACTATGACGGATTTTGATCTTCAATTTTCTCAGTGGAGTATCGGAGAATTCAGAAACATAATTTTGGATCGCTACCTAGGTCTAAGACTGATATCTTAATAAGTTCTTCGCGGATAACCATCCAGGGAGGATTGGTAACTTGTGCGAATAGAGCTTAAAATGAATGTAAATTAATCTGTGGGCGTTCAGACAGAACAAGCTTATTGCGTAACATCGGATCCATAGATCCCAAGTGGTCTTTTGCCGTTTTTCCCATGGGAAGAATAATAGTGTTTATATCTTTAGGTATATCCAAAATATGCTTTCTTTTTTGTACAGAACTTCGTTTTTAAGAAGAGTGCGCAATCATTAAAGGAAATGTCTTAAGGTGACCAAATTTTGTCCAACCATTTTATAAGGGATACTTAACGCAATTTTTTCTTTATTTCCTCAAAATGTAATATGGCGGCCCTCTTCATGTTACCAACAAGGAACATTTTTCCGGGTTCCAAATCGTGCGCGTGCAATTCAATGTTTGCTGGGTTAAGATCCACAACTCCCAACTTCTGAGGACATAATACATAACCGTCCTTAGTTATCCGAATATCTTGATGTGGCGTAAACCGTTTCTGTCCCAACTTAACGCACCAATGTAAGTTTTCCATCAGTGAATAGTATGGAGGGCAGGTCGTCCCTAAGGTTCCCACTTAAAACAAAGTGATATTCATAGAAGCTTTATGGCTCGACAGTTTCCATTGGTTTTCTCCGCAAGCTTCAGGTAAGTACCGAGATCATACCCGTGTTGTAACGACCTCTGTCGATAACTAATATTATCTACAACCATATCCATGGTGGCCGATCCGACTTTTCCAGGTAGTAGGATGTCGGGGATGCAATTTGATTTCAGTTCCCAACCAATCGCTCTGTCATATAACTCTTCCGTAGAGAGCATCTTTGAACACGTTGCCTCTAAGGGTAGTTATTTCCCATTGGTGGCACAATATGCGGAATGCTGGGCCCAAATCCAAGTTGAAAGTGTTTGGTGGAAATCTTTGGATAACAGGGCTAAACGGGTTACTACCCTTGGGTCCATAAGGTCTTGTAAAGTATTACAACTTATATTCGCATAAGAGCCTTCTGAAGATGAATGTTGTGGTTGAAAGACTTTGAACATGAAAAATTTGCTTCGGATAGTTTAGATAAGCATTGATGGTAATGTTCGTAACCTTCCTAGCTATGAACAGATTATAAATTAAGTGGAGAGAATCCTGTTCGTCGTTTTCCGTGCTATCAAATATTGTTTCAGGAATGTTCGGTTTCCCGCTGCTATTGTCCGTGGAATAATCTATTTGACAGGAACATCTCATCCATCCTAATTATTTAATCCTTGTTTTTAATAGGATTCGAGAGACCTCTATACCAGTAGTATCCCTGTTGGTTTGCTTTTTGGGGAAAAACACATTACCTAGGCGTAAACTGCCAGTTGGGAAGCTCAAAGCTGCACACCTCTTGAAAAAGTCCCGAATACGCAAATATCGATAAAGAATTAGCCTGCACCATCACTCGTTTTTACCAATCGGAACTACTGCTCCCCTGTGCCTCTTCATTTCTAATATCAAGAGCCTGTGAATATATATTAATTCGACTTTTTTCCTTTACGACTACAAATAAAATCCTGCGCCACAGTTATCATGTTACAAATTCGTGGTACAATCTTTTTTCTCAGTCTTCATAAATTATCATACTTTATTCAAAAATATCTCAAATATTTGCATTTAATGCAGTGCCAATGTCAAATAGGTGTAAGAAAATTCAAACGTTATAATTTCAACGTAAAAAAATGCATATTCTGATAAATTGAGGCTATTAATGGTGATTTCCTTCAATATTAAGGTTTTTAATAACTGATGTTTTCATTAATAGGGGGTTAATAATGTAAATCTATGGTTTTTTACAAACACCAACGTGCGTAAACCTAATGATAGTGAATGGGGTCTTGTTAATAATTTATTTAAAATTTATTTGGTTGATTTACCCTTAACAACAGGGGATACTATGGTTATTTTTTTAAAAACCTTCTTGAAATTTTACTATTTTTGTATTCAGAGTGCTTCAATAAATCTGCATCTGCGTATTTGCATCCGCATCATTCTTCCACATGGTAGTCCTTAACAAGCCATTGGCCACCGGATGACATTTGTTAACTGCGTCGTAGGTGGGTGTCATGGCGTACCGTGGAGCATAGGAGCTTGGCATAGCATCGATATGATCAATTTATTTCCTTGTCCGTATCCCTAAGACAGCTTGTGTATAGGCCACATCCTAGCCAGCTTCAATTGGCACGTGACACTCAGTGTGCCTAGTTTAAAGGCGATGGCCCGGTGATTGCTGATCTGCGGTACAAAGGCCTTTTCGCTTCTTTAGAGTAATTTAAGGCCATTTCCATAACGCTGCGGCATACTAATGCCTGTGCCGCTATTATCCTATTCGTCCCGCGGCGATTTTTCATGGCCACATTTAGAATCCAAATCCATCTCGCCAATTCCTATTTCTTCGGACATAACATCGTTAAAGATTGCGTGGTGGTGCGCTGCCCCGTATGCCAGCTTTATTTTCTTGGGCCAATCTCAAAACCAGGGCGCTTTTTCTATCTTATTATTAATTGTGCGTTGTATTCCCTGTGTCCTTTTGAAACTATCGTTTGGTGCAATCACTTAATAGATGTCGGCGGAGTTTCCCATATTTGGTGCTACCCAGTGTTTTGGTTCCGTATATAAAGATGTAATGATCGCTCCTGTCCAGAGCTGTTGTTAATCTTTGGAGGTTGGCCCATCCTGCTACCGGTGCCTTGGTTATGATAGGACCAAAATGCCCTCTAGACTCCTGTCCGGTAGATAATCGGCTTAAACTATTGTTCTTTTGGCTCTTCGTTGCCGAAGAAGTTTACCAATCGCGGAACAATATAGGTTCCAAGAGTGAGATTGACAGATAGATCGAATTGAGACGCGAACGCTGACTAAATACGGGTGACAGAGTAGGAAGTTGGACACCAAGTTTCCCTCCCTTGGCAACATACATAGTACATTGAAAATGGTTCCCAAACCACTCCTCCTCATTAGGGTCACATCATTCAAGAAACCTAATTCGCCCATTGTTTTACTGTTCGCAGGGAATTTTTGGGCATCGTCTCTTTCCTATAACTCCGGGCAGTATTCATTTTGAGCCAAAAACCACCCACCACCATCCGACAACCCTTTCTTTCCCCCATTTGCCCCCGCCCATGCACGACATCACTCCCCACCTACCTCTCCTCAGCTTCCCTGCAGCTCACCCCCCCACACACCCAGACGGTAAAACACCTATTCCCCCGCCCCTTTTTAGTAAACAACTACCGTGAGACCCACCCGACCTACGAAGGCAATGATGATCGATACCCCCCCACCCATGGAATAATATGGAGAATGAACAATTAAACTAATCTCTATTTTTATATTTGTTCGGTGAACTTTTTTTCTCTGTAATAGGAACTTAACAATATGAGACAACATTAGTTACGGTGGTACTAGAATATACTCGCAGGATTTGAAAAGTCCGGATATAATACTAGTGGATTGCTAATAGTGTTAGATTGTAGTAATAATGAAAGAGTGTTAAAAATATATGAACAAAGCCCTGAAATTGTTTTTAACTGAAGATCCAGAGACAGAAGCAGAAGGGTGACCAGTTATTAATCACTGCGTGTTGGGCGGCTTCAGTGCGGACTCGAAATGGAGGGAAAGATTGGATTTGAACCGAGTCTGTCCTTTGGGCCCAAACAATGGAGGTAAGTACGGTTATCTGGGCTCCAATTGGAGCGCCAAAAATCAGGTATTAATTTGAACCAGCGACCTAGGAAATTGGGGTCTTAAAAGATGGTACGCATCCGTGCACCTTTGTTAAAAAGTATTACGGTCTGGACGGGGAGCGAGTTAACGCCGGGGTCGTAAAGGGTTGTTCTTACCCCCCCGACAGCTACAAAGGGACTTTACGATAGGTTCGAAAAATCCCAAGTATTAGAAAAACAAGGATAAAATAAAAAGGAAAGGAAGTTTCTCCTCAATAGATCTAAGCTCCAGGAAGAATAGACAGCGGGGAACCCGGAACCATTCCGGAAAATTATTTGTAGCACGAAACGACGAAACAGGACTCTTCCCATTAAATTTAAAATGTTCCATAGCTAGAAAGGTTAACAAGAATAAGTACCAACATGTTCCCCAAAACTATCTCGAAAGCAAATTTTCTATGTTTCAAGTCTTTTCAAACCAAATCATCATCTTCAAAAGGGCCTCCTTAATGCAAGATGAATTAAGTTTATACTAAAGTACCTATGGGAACCCAAGGGTAGAACCCGTATTAGCCCGGTCATCAAAATAGATTTTCCCACCAACCTGTTCCCAAACTTGGGATTTGCCCGCCATTCCGCTATATGTTCACAATGGGGGGAATAAATACCCTAAGAAGGCAACGTGTCAAGAAATGCTTCTCTAGGAGAGTTAATGAAGAGCGGAATGGTTTTGGGGGATGAAATAAAAAATAATCATCACCGATCATTTACGCTGGAAAGTCGGGTTGGCCACCAATGATATGGTGTAGACTATGGGTATGAATGGTCACTGACGAAACTTTGGGAGAAAAAAATGAAATGTCGAACCAAAACATTCAATGAATATCATCTTGGTTTAATTGGAACTGGGGGCGGCCCTCCCATACTTTCACTGATGGAAAACTACATTGTGCTGTATTGGACAGAAAACGTTACGGCCCATCAAAAAGATACCATTCGTAACTAAGACGGTTATTTATTTATGTCCTCGAAATTGGGGGCTTTGTGGATCTGTAAACCAGAAAACATGAATTGCAGACGATGGAACCGGGGAAAATGTTTCTGTAAACATGAAGAGGGCCGCATAATCTAACGATGATGAAGATAAAGAAAAAAGTAGCGAAAAGTATCCCTTTATAAACAATGGTTGAAAAAATTGGTCACCCTTAAGGTACTGTCCTTATAATGATTGCCCACTCCTTCTAAACGAAGCTTCTGTACAAAAAGAAAGCCATATTTGGTAACCTAAAGATATAACATATTATTCTTCCCATGGGAAAAACGCACTTGATCTATGGGATCCGATACCCAATAGCTGGTTTCTGTCTGGAACGCCAATTAAATTTACAGTTTTTTAAGAAATTGATTGCACAGTTACCAATCCTCCCTTGGGATGGTGAATTCCGCGATAGAAACTTATTAACAGGATATCAAAGCTTAACCCAGTGAAGCGATCAATCTTTGAATATCTTCGTCTGACCTTCACTGGTTAGGAAATTGAATGTTTCAAAATCCGTGCATATCCAAAGAGGATTGGGATAAGATAAAAATTTTATGAATCCAGCCCGACTACAAGTATTCCATTCATGCTTTTATGAAAGAAAAGGACACAAACGGTCTGAAAATGCATGGAAAGTCTATATTAACAAAGCGAACAGGCTATTTGGAATGGGCGCAAATATTAGTGTATCTATCAGATTAGAATTGGTAAGTAAGGAAAAAGCGGGCCTATCCTGCTGTTTTGGCCTGTTCATTTTTTAACAGCGGGGTTTAAACAACCGATTGGGGGAACGGTTCAAATTGAGCGGTTATTATTGAACGTGCCGAGCCGAAGAGAAGTAACATATTTTGCTTATTTTTTGGCTTTCGGGGCAGTGCTAACATAAACCCTTATTTGGTACAATCGCGAAAATAATTGCAGAGCATTAAAGAACCACGAAAATTAACCGAATAACTGTGAAGAAGCATCACACTACAATAAAAAGCTGTGGCAAGAGGTGTTCCTCGGTAAGAAACAAATTGGGATTTCTACCAACTCCTACTATCCCAATATTCGAATTTATGGAAATCAATACAAGGTAGTAGACAAATATTCGTTAAACCCTAAAACCAACAGATAAAGGAGGATGGTTTTTATGAATAGGAGAAGAAATTTGCAAAAACCGTTCGAGGTAAGTGAAATTATTTGGATAAAGGAAATTTGGCTAGAATTTAGGATTTAAAATTGGCGGGACAATCATGGGTGAGAAGGGATGGAGAAAACACCTTCAATCATTAAGTTATGGCCAAACTTCAAAAAGCAGTTCGAAACAAACGACAAGAATTCTATAAAAGAATTTGCCCATACTGGTTAATGAAAACAAACCAAGATCTGATGACTATTCGTGGTTGTTCGAATCTCCAATATACGCCATCCGTTGGAGGAGAGTTAACCATGGACAGAAATAAGTAAAAACGCTTTTAAAACTGGCGCATGTCCTAATGGCTTCCATTGCAGTAAGGAAGCACATTGATAATTGGCTATAGCCCATGAATAGCATTGGCGGAGAGTAATTCCGGCGAAGGTGGTGAGGATTGCTGATCGTTTATAAGAATTCAAACTGGAGACTGGGAAAAATAGTAGCCATAACGAAGTCTCCGGAAGATTTGGGTAACCTCCACTTATTGACCACTGCCAAAGAAATCCAGCAAAATGGCACAAGGTCAAACCTGTGACAGAGGCCAAAAAGTTACTTGGACCAAAGAATCCTTCCATGCCAAAAACCAGAATTCTACCTATGTGGGAGGATAATTCCCCTCCGTCAACATCATGAATCCTATTGAAGAGATTTAATCGCAAATTATATTGCGATTTAAAATCTGCGTAACCGGTTCAAGGCAAAGAATCAGTGTAAATTGGTTCTGGGGAAGTAGCTTTTTGGCACGGTAGCCAGGTGTTTCAAAAGCCAAGCAGATGGTTATTTAATTTCAGGGCCAAGATGTGGTCAGGGACTCTCACTTAAACCTCATTAGAAAGCACGCATGACTCTCCATGGGAATAGGAAATCGCCCGGGGCACAACAAAGCCTTAGTATGAACACGATTAAGAAAGGTTAGTTCTGGAATGTGACGGTCGCTAAAAAATGGAAGGATTAGAATAGCCCATGTTTA
>Ga0163217_1003976_pt1 | contig 19722 bp, 15 predicted proteins | sample SynspAceP_FD_185933 | JGI IMG/M metagenome (GOLD analysis project Ga0163217, IMG submission 185933) | Saline lake microbial communities from Ace Lake in Antarctica - Synechococcus sp. Ace-P (PacBio error correction) | ecosystem: Environmental > Aquatic > Non-marine Saline and Alkaline > Saline ...
AGAGAGAGATTTATCATATCCTTTCACCAGAACCTTGTTACTAGAAAATAAAAAATTTTTTTTAAAAATAAAACAACCCAACCTTTTTTTTCCACCCCTTTTTTTAAAACCCTTTTGGAATTTAAGTTTGGGGCGCCAAAGCAAACAATTTTTTAAAAAAACAAACAATATAGGGCCTTTTTTATTTTTATTTTCCCCCCTGCCTTTTTTGCTTTGGGTTGTTTTTTTTGAATTGTTTGCTTTATGGTAAAATATCAGCTTAGGCCTTTCGGTCCTCCTTATTCATTACAGGAAAAACCAATAAATGGCCATTAATCGGTATACCTAACCAAGGTAAGAATTCCCAAAATGGGAGCTATATAAATTTTTTGGGAATTACAGAAAACCCCAAGGCTTTTTACTTGCCATATTAAAAGTTGGGAAGTGGATTGGCATTTTGTTAGGGTGGCTTTTAATTGAATTGCAGACCTTATTTTCGAAACCCTTTAAAGCAGGCCCCTTTTGTTCTTCGGCATAAGGTTCTGGTGCAAGCTTAGGGGCTGCCCTTTTTAATTTTTGGATCTTCCTTTTTTTTCTGAATTTTGCGTTCACCATGGGAATTGATATTTTCCCTGGCGTTTTTGGCAGCAAGTATCGGCAGTTTTTTTTAAAGTACTGTTGGCCGTTAATGGTAGTTTGCTTCCAAGGTAAAGGATACGATGGCCCTACTTATTATAGGTTCTAATGGTTCGGAAGCATAAACCACTGCCGTGGTAAGTTGGTGCTATCTTAACTTCTCTACGGCCGAAAAAGTTACAGCAAATTTTGTTCCTATTGGTCTTTTGGGTAGTATCGGCAAAATTTATCTTGGAACCAATTTAATGCTGCTATTAACGATTAATAAGCATTGGAGTCTTGATGAGTATCTTTTCAATAAAACCATTGGATGCCTTACTATTAGGGGAGCTATGCCAAAAGTTTTTGGGTTGTAAACATGAAGCGATGCTCGGATAATAATCAATTATATCGGCCACAGGTTAACTGGCCGGTGGTGTAACTGCTTTCGGCAGTCCTAATTGGGCCCTTTATAAGGCTTGGCCGTACCCCATTTAACGCGGCAAAATTTTTAAGCACCACTGTACCATAAAATTTTGTTGCCTGCAGTTTGATTTATGTGCCATTTTTAAATGTTAATCTGTGGACATCTATTGCCCCAAAATGCCCAATTCTGCCAAATGTTTTTGCCATCAACGCCATTACCTCGATTAATTGGGGCACCGTTGTAATTTGGCTTCTGATACGGAAAAGAAAAATGATTTTCTAATTTAAAAAAAACAACAGCACAGTCGATTACATTTTAAAAATACCAACAAAACCTCTAAAACCAAACTTAGTAACCACTAAATAGAACTAAAATAAAAGAATAACACACCTCATATCGCCCTAAAATAGAAAAGCCTAGCATAGGTTATACTTCTAAAAAACAAACAAACCTGTATTACCAGGATCTTGATTTTCCTTGTGTAAGGGGAAGTTGCCGCTTATTGTTGGCGTTAATGGTATGGAAAGTCCACCCTACTTAACGTACTACTCTGGGCAATGTAACAGCCCAGGCCTCTCTGGAAAAGCATTACCCTGACATGTTTCCGTTGGAACAACTTCCGTCCGCCAGGAGCCGCATTGGAAATAAGTGTGGTGTTAACTGAACCTATTGCTTCCAAAACTTTTAACGGGTGTTTTGGAGCTTATCAGTTTGGGGCGGCAGCCCTACAACGCAATTGGATTGGCACCCTTACCGGAGGAAGATAAGGGAAAGATCTCTTTAGCTGTGGACATGCCTTCAGATTTCGGATAAAATGTTTAAAAATGCTATGGAGCTAAGCGTGGCCAATTACAAGCGTGTTATGATTCGCAGGGCCTTGGCCAGCAGGACACCGCACTAATTTTAACTGGGACGCACCAACTACTCATTTGGATCTATACCATAAGGTACAGATTTTGAAATTACTGACCAATCCATTGCCCATAAAACCAACAATGACAATTCTTTTACTACCGACACGGAGATTGAAATTGCCATTCAGTTTGTGCGACAAAATGTCTCATCTTGGAAAGCAACCAAAGTACGTTTTGGGTCACCAATGTGAATTGATACAAAAAGAAAGTTTTGAAAAATCTATTCCCTTTGGACAACCATTACTTCCCGATTCCCAAACGGTTCTTTTAGAGTTTAATAAGTAATTAAAAGTTGACCCCTACTTTTTTTTAACACAAATCCACTATCTTTACTGGCAAAGAACGCTTAAAAAATGAATGAATTGCTCTATATGTAGTCCTAGTCCCTTAATTGGTTTGGCTATTGGCTATTTCTAGGGAATTACATCCACATCTAAAAACCAAAATCCACTCACAGTGCTCTATTGGAAGCGGGAACAAACAATTGAGAGCAAAAACCTCAAACACCTTAGAAAGCGACTTTTATTGCTTGTCGGGGAACATAGAGTTTTGTTAGCAATCCGATAAGGAACTACTTGGCAAATAAGAATAGGTCCGTTACCAAGAGAATGGAAAATTTTGGATCTAAAAAAATGCGAAACAGAAAGGGGAAGTAGAAAATTACAGAAAAGGTTCCACCAGGAGTTTTCGAGATCTGGCCAATAAAATTTTTTGGATGAAAAAAGCACAAATTCACAGACAGAACAGGGAAAAACATAAAAACATATTGACCCCTTACCAAGAGAAAATCAATTCTTTTGAAAAAAAGGTAGAGGACAGTCAGAAAGAAGTGTGGGCCAAATGCATTCGCCCTCAAGGAACAATTGCCAATTTACAGACGCAAAATCCTAAAAATAAACGCAAGAAGCAGAAAACCTGACAAAGGCTCTAACAGGCGATAGTAAAATGCAAGGAAACTGGGGGGAACTGGTCTTGGAAACGTGTCCTTGAAAAAGTCATGGAAAGACCGGGATATACCGTACAACAACAGTTTTTCCCGGAAGATGGCAGTCGTGGTGCTGCCCGAGTTATTATAAACCTACCGATGGCAAAAAGATGATTGTGGATTCAAGGTTTCCCTTCAACGAATTATGAACGTTATGTGAAAATCCGAAAGATTGAGTTAAAGGATAAATTCCTTTAAAGAACCATAATCAATTCTTTAAAGAAGGCATGTAGACCAAACCTTCGGCAAAAAAAATATGAAGATCTTTATGAGATGGAAAGTCGGATTTTGTACTCATGTTCGTACCAATAGAGGTCCCTGGCGTTTGCCATAGCAAATAAACAACGACAACTCCCTTTATAACAAGGCCTTTGAACAGAAACATAATAATAGTAACCCCTTCAACCCTATTAGCTCCGCTACGCACCATATGACAGTATGGTGGAACAATGAAAAACAACAACGAATGCCATTTGAAATTGCAAGGCAAAAGGCAGTTGCTTATACGATAAGTTTGAGGGTTTGTTGTAGATTTAATGAAGGTTCGGCAATAATAGATGGACGAAGCCAAGACGGAATATAAGGGCGCCATGAACAAATTGGTTGATGGATTAAGATGGAATACATAAATAACAGTATCGAAAAATTTAAAAGAAGATGGGGGCCAAAGGCAAATAGAATCCATTCCCTGAATCTTTACTTCAAAAGAAGCGTAGACGACGAATGATTTCAGAAGGAAAACCCTTATCATTATTTAGATTACTTACAAACAGCAATGAAATTAAATACTTGGAATAATCCCTACTTGCCGTTAGTCCTAAATTATGATGCCTATTTTTCATTGTATATTTTGTTCCATAGCGAAGGCATCCGCTTTCAGGGGAACCATAAAAAATTAAGCCATATAAAGAGTACTATAATAAACAATGTGGAGGGTGAAGATAGTCAAAGGAATATCAGGGGCACCAAGATATTTTCCTCGTTTTCTGTAATAAAGGACGATGTAATTGCCAAATTGAAGGAACACAGGGGGATTATGTCAAGTGACCTATATAGAACGTTCCGGTACCTTCCCTTTTGGTTAGGTGATTCCATATTTTATCACTGCAGTTTTGAAAAGAGAAATTCCCCACTTAAATTAGAACGAATGGACAAATTTAAAACAGCCAAACAATCCAGGTTTCCATAAAACGAATTAATGTTACCGCTCTCCATTCGCAATTTTTGGGTGGCAAGGTACATGGGGACACTATTGAATTTAAATGGATCAGATAGCAATTTGCTTGCGCCTAAAACTTCGCAGAAAAATATTGTGTACGGCTCCCGTAAACAGGTGGATTTTTTTTAACGCCTAATTGGAGTCGGGGGATTGATCACTTAAAGGCCCTCGGTAAATTATACAGGGCGACCCTCTATGGTCATTTGTGTCCGTGTTGAATCCGAAGAATATAAACACATGGAAAGAAAGAAACATTGCCATTCCTCTTATCTTCACTATGGTAGCCAAGGATGCTGAAAGGGAAATAGTAACTCCTGTACCCGATTGATTATTGAAGATGAGCAAGGTGTATCCGCAGATTAGCCGAAGCAATTTCAACGAAAAAACAAGCTATGTCCCGCAGCAGTCTATTTGAATCGTCCAATTTAAAAAATAATGACCTTGAAGGATTTGGAACAGCGGAAAAATGTCCATAATCAATCTAGTTTCCCTTAGTTTAATTTGGGCTGCAGCCTCCTTCGTTCCCAAAAACCAAATAAATTCCTCTGATAGTAGGCACTAATCCCAAGTGACGCTGGGATAATCTAATCGTGGGCTGACTTCTTTTGTTGATTAATTAGTCCTTACTTTTTCGGCTTTACTAACCTTCCCCGTTCCAAAATACGCTACCGTCTTTGCGTTATTGATCAGCTTTTTCCGGTTATGGTAATTCTTCCTTTGTCCTGAAGTCAGGAATCGAACAGCCACTTCACACGTATTCTTATGAACCCGCGATAGATTAATTTCATGCGGAAATAATGGATGCGTATGTCCGTCATCAACCTAAACCTCAGGATAACTCTCAGAATCAATTGAGGGATGTGTTGCGGCTAATAGGCAATTCTCTCCAATATTTCCGTATGCTCTACCCGCCTCCAATTCCTTGGTTGACGTCTTCCCATGAACACGGTGAATATTATCTTTTGGTAATATTGATCTTGGACAATAGGTGTTCTAACCGTCTTTTGTAATTACCTTTTCATTATCGTAGTGAGGAAACACAACGCTCATTCTTCCATACAAAATGAACCGTAGACCAATTCCACGTCTTATAGTGCTCCGCCATATTAAATCAAAAACCACCTGGGGTACTACCTCCAGACAAGCCATAATGAGTTGTTTTATTACTTTTTATCTGTTCTTTCCAAATAATTGGAAAAGCTTTGGGCAACCTCCAATTTGGGTGGGGGATAATATTTATTTGCATCTATTATTAAATTTAATGATTAATTATTAGCGATAACACAGAAACTGGGTTATCGGCCAATGTTTTCACCGGGATTTCTCCATTTCAATCGTCCTTCGTCAGTAAGTCATCGGAATTGGTTTGGCCCCAAATCCCTGAAAAGAAAAATAAAAAACCCCAAAATAAAAAAATTTAAAATTTTTTAAAACAATCAAAGGTTTTGGGGGGGGGGCCATTCTTCCAATATCCCAAATAGGATCAACAAATTCCATGCTGCTTCCACTTTCATCTGCCGTTGCATAAAGCGTGGCAATTCACGCTTGCAATTGCCATCTAACAATAATCGTTCGTAAAGCATCCATCACATTGCTATCCTTGCCAAATGGAATAATAAAAATCCAGATTGGCGCGCTCTCACGGTAAAGCCCTGTCCAGGAACTTTTACCCCAAATGTTTATCAAAGTATTCCTTCATCTGGCTGAATCCTGATAAATCACTGTTGTCCCTTTTGTTCATGTCAGAATTTTTAAAACACCCTGATGATGTGCGATTTTATAAATGAATAACGACTTCGGTTACTTTAATAGGCATTCTTTTAGCGTACGTAACATAGAAAGGCACATCCTTTCCATTCTCCAATTGTCTACGAGAACTTGGATGGCTGCATAATAGTTTCGTTTTTTGAATTGTGGGATCTAACCAATCCTCCTTCGGTATCCCTTAACTTTTTACCATCTATATACAGACGAAAGGTATTGCCCTCCCTTACGGTATTGGTGTATATAGTTTTCTCATCGCGCATAATCGCAAATGATTTAGGGCCTTGACTTTTTCGTTCCAATTTCCTGAGCGCTTGCATCAATAGGTGGTTCCATCAACAATTACAAATGAATACAATTCTGGTCAATAAATGGTTTTTGAAACAATAATCTCGCAGAGCACACTGAATTTGTCATAATAGCCCTCCCCTTTTTTCCACACCAACGCTTTCGGCATTGTGATTTCTTATATGTGTATATAATTTCCTATTCCAAAGCGGCCTTCCAAAAATCTAAATTGGAAAAACCGTGACCAGTAAAATTCTGAACAGTTTCCTTACCAGGAATGATCAATTCTATATATCTGGGATCATTAAAGTAGGTCTGCAACCTATATTAAGTTTTTTGGCCGTTTCCAAAGCTATAAACCAAACGTTTCTCTAACAAATGATCCTCTTCCAGCCGTTGGTCTCGTTATTAGACTTTTGTTGGAAAGATTTTTTGCAATTACCTCGTAGAGGCTGGGGTGGGGTAGAAAGAAATAAAAGATAATAGTTCTCACACAGTACTGAATTTATTTGTTTAGTCGGAATATTCTGGTGGCCCAGCTTGCTGTATTCCTTATTGTAATCGCTCACCTAAGTCCTCATAAAAAAACTTGTCGGCCAAGTTATTTATAAATCCAAGGAGGCGGTCCTTTAGCTTTTCCTTAAGGTAGGTGGCTTTTCCAAACCACCTTTCGCCTAAACTCCCCTCGTCAAGTCTTTCTACTTACCCCAATACCACGAAATTCTTCTCAGGAAGCTGATTTGCTTTGTATAAAATTAAATAAAGCCGGTACCAGCTTTCTAGGCAGTTAAATCTCCCTGATGCCCGAAAATAACAAGCTTTTTGAATTTGCTGTTTTGTTCATATTATATTATTGAAAGTTTTTGTTCAAATTTGTTGGGAATTTAAACTTTGGTTCGCAAAAACCCGTTTTAATATTGATTTATTTTGATTTTTAAATTATCGTGGCGAGATAAAACTAATTTAAGCTTATTCATTTATAAAGCAGAGGACACTTAACAAAAGCCCCTTTTATTTTGTTAATACTTTAAGAAAAAACATGGAAAACACATCGATTTTGGTTGATTGGCCTAGTGTAAATGGGACGGTAATTTATATGAACGTTTGGCGGACAACAACTTTTCGGCCATGGGATACGATCTTGATGATGAAAAAAGTAATTGCAATTAATTGAAGAAAGGACTAAGACACCAAAGGGTAAATGCCTCTACAGATATCGCAATATTTTTTGTTTAAGTCCCTGGCACAACCCAGAAAAATTATGCTTTTTGGTACCGGCTGGTAAAATCGTGGGATTCCGTAATCGAGAGTCTATTACCACATTTGGACAAAACGACCTTAAATTATAGAATGGAGGAATTCTTTTTTTTCACCGATACGGATCGTAAAGAGAAAAACGTACCTACAGTCTAAAGGAATACACTTTTTGGTTTCCGGTGTTTCCGGAGGGCAAAAGGTGCTAGACGTGGGCCCTAGTATAATGCCCGGGGAGGTAACAGGAAGCCGTATAAAGAAAGTAGCAAACCTATTTCCGAAGCGGGTTTCGCAAATTTAAAGGAGAGCCCTGTGTAGCCTATTTAGCGACCAAAATCTGGCAGGGTAACTATGTAAAAATGGTTACACAACGGCATGAGTATGGCCTAATGCAACTTACCTCAGAATATATGATATTCTAAAAAAGCCAGGAAAATACAATAATGACGAACTGCATGCACAATTCGATTCTTGAACAAGGGTCGCTCAGTCGTTTTTAAATAGAAATATCCGCCGGAGATTTTTTAAACGGAAGATGACAAAGGTGATGGGCAGATTGTCGACAAAATCTGGATCAAGCGCCAAACAAAAGGAACTGGAAAATGGACTTCTCAAACGCAATGGATTTGGGGGCATTCCTAATACCCAGTAAGATAAGGCAGTGAGTATGAGGGAAATTTTCTGCCTTGAAGGAAGAACGGGTACTAGCGGATAAGCCTGTACAATAGGCCAGAACCCAGCAATAATGGACAAAAAGGAAATAGCGAAATGGGCAGAAGAAGCGCTTTACTATGCTTTTTTATCACCAACCTATGCCCAAGGGCTTCATCCAATTAGCTGATTGCTTCCAACGAATACGGGTTATGATCCTAGATCCTTTCTGTAATAGCAAAAATTTGGAGGGGCAGGATTGTATTATCCGTGCTGGATTGTTGGAGGATATCTCCACGGCTTTTACAATGACAAAACATTACCACCTCTTGTTGTCCCCCAAATTTGTGCCAAAGTAGCAATCAACAGTAGCAGCGGCAAGAAATCTAGTTGGCTTTGGTGCCAAAAATGGTATTCCCTTACCCGGTCTTTTCCCAATTCCTTGACCTAATTTTGATGCCTAATACTTTCTGCAAGATTGCCCTCTAAACTTAATTCAGGCGCAGCGTGAATCCACTTTGGATTCGCACACCTATGAGCGTACCGATATGGAAGGCATATTCCATACCGAATGGAGAATAATTCTAGTTTTATTTAAGTGTTGCACAAATAAGTTTTTTTTGGCTATTTTAATATAAGTTTAAGAGAGCCCAAAAAAAATAAGATGAAGTGGCAAGCTTCAGGATATGAAACAATTAGAGTGAATCAGAATCGCTCTTAAAACCATCCATCGGGCCCGGTTTAAGGAAAACAATCGGATAATATTTATTTGCCGGAATTCGGAGCCCTTCCCACACAAAACTTACCTTAGAAAGTATCCGAATTGAATTAGGAAAATAAAGGAAAGATTAATAGTAACGGGCCTTTAAAAGATAGAAAAAAGGAAATGGTTTTATTTTTAATTGTAATTGTATTGAACGCTGCACGCAAACACTATTAATACTCTTTTCAATAAACATTTATAGCCTAAGACAAGTTGTCCAATCCTTAAATACGCGTTGCACACTTCTCTATCTTTAATTTAGAAGAGAGTGTTCTAAATTCGTCTAATATTCCTACTGTTATCTTTTATTTCTCAACAAGATTCAATAAAAAAAAACCTTGAAAAATGGATTTTGATGATGATAACATCCCTAATAAAAAAATGGGGAACTCCGACTCTTTAATTGCCTTGCCTTTAATTTGAATTAATAACTTTTTTAGATCCTTACTTATTTCCTATGTTTATAGATGTGCCTTTATAATCTTGACATAAAGAAATACCATGAACACCCACGCTGTAAAAGATACATACTACCATATTCTAAGATTTATGTTATAATTAAACCATTAAATAAGCAATGCCTAATGTTTTTATTTTAAAAATACTTACGGAATAATCTTAAGTCAAAGGTTTACCGGTTTTAAGCCACTTATTTTGGTTCTACAAATCGTAAATTCCGATAAAAAAGAACACCATCACATTAAAATGCCATGGTGTTCCCACCTAAAAAACTACTAAACACACATTAGCACTATTTAACCTTGCATAAAATAAAGTGTTGTGCTCACCAATACAACCTGCCTTAAAGGTTTTTGGATTTGCTTTCCATGGCAGGCCCTAGTTCATAAATTGGCCAGCCCATTAATTCCAAATTCTTTTAATCTTCACCTTTAATCATTCTCCTGAAGCCTTATAAAATCTCAGCAGTGGCGATAAGTATTTCCGGGTTCAAAAAGGTTTTTTAACCTTCAAATATGTTGTTTAACAATTTCCAATGCCTTAATCTTTTCCCCAAGTTATAATAACTGTAAGCCAAAAGATCATAAGATCCTGGCTTGGCCTATTATTCACCTCCATTTTTCGCTATCTTTAAAGCCCTATTTTGTATTGCTGCTGTCTGCTCCAAAAACATACCAACATTGTAATACATTGTACATGGCTCCATAAATCAGGGGTTCTCCACGGCTTAATGGCGTAACTATCCAAATTGTTGGCCATCTCTGTCCTTTTGCCCATAATACTCCGCTATCTTCAGCCCTTCAAGAGGTAATAATCTGGTGACAGGGAAGTTTTTGGTAACCGAATCTAATATCCGCAAGGCTTCATTTGGTTTTTTTTTCAAAATTGAAAAAACTATCCAAGCAATCCTTTTTTGGCAAAGGCATTTTTGAGGATAATAACTCAAAGATTTTAAAACATGCTCATAAAGATTGCCCTGAATTCTTCCTGCATGACCATAATAATCCGCCAAATTGGTATACTGGACCACAAACATTAATTGCGGAGTTCTTTGAGGATTCCGCCTTTGCCGTTGCTTTTCCATAAAGCGGATGGCCGTGTCCAATCTCCTTTATGATCGCTCCAATTTTGCCAACCTAATCAAAATAAGTCAAAATCGGACATATTCTTCATAACTATCGCCAGATAATGCTGTGCGCCTTATCGTATTACCTAGTTCCATATGAAACATCAAAAAGTAATTTCCGAGACTCTTCAACCCCGCTGCCCATGGCCCTGGAGGAATTAAAGCTAATTTCCAGAGCTCTTTAAACCTATGCGGGAAATATAGTTTTTTACGGGCCAAGGCCCTATAATATCCTGACTTACCTATTAGCTGCAATTTTTCAACAGCCTTATCAAGGGCCTTTTCGGCCATTTAAGTTGTTTTATTAATCACCCGTTTCCCTGAAATACCTATATACTCCCCTGCAACTATACCAAAAACTCATTAGCTGCGGCATGCTATCTGTCTGAATCTTGAATTCCAAGTTTCCAAAATATTTTTGACGTTTTGTTGATTCCACGGAACCTAAAAAAACATTGTATCTTCGGCATCAGTGATGTCTCGGCGACAACCTGTGTACAGGAAACCACTACAAGTAAGGCTTCTAAAAGTGAATATTTCCATTGTTGAAGGTTTTATTGTTTTTTAAGTGAATACTTTAAATAAGGGAGAACTATTACCCAATTCTCCCCTCCCTCCTTAATTCATAGATAAATACCTACTCAGGATTTCCCACCGTATGAAAACGCAGGACCGTTGAGTTATTTGTGTCTTACTCCGTCCGAAGTTTAATGCTTGGTGTATCAAGGGTTCCGTCCATCTCTTTATCAGAAACCGTCAAAACGGTCCTTCGCTCTCCAAAATAATGAATCAAGGATAACATCTATTACATCTCGGTCACGTTCTAACCTGTAAGCCGCTACCTCAATCCCCCGTCCTGGAAACCAAAACTTCCGTCATTATCGAAATCCCGTACTGGATTTAAAATATGTAGTGGGTAAAGCTCGGGGAAATTTCCAATACATCAGATGCTAATAACCTGTCCAAAGTTGCTGCATCCAATCCCAAAATATTATTTTCCATAATTCAAGTCGCCTGGATCAATACCAAACAAACCGGCCGTAACACGTCATAGTAATTGTTCCAATCGCTTCGTATCCAGCCTGGAAAGTTGCTCCATTTTCAGAAAGAATAGTTCTGTTTGTGCATCCCTTAACACTAGGCTGACCTCATATCAATATCCTAAACTGTATTTATCCCCGGTCTGCCCCATTAGGTGATCACTTGTGTAAAAGCTTCCAGAGAAAATATCGACGGCCATCATAACATGTTCGCAAGACCACCGCAATCAACACCAGTTTCGGTACCATTCATAATTCCCATCCTCACACGTAGCCATTGCATCGGCTCCATATGTCATCGTCGTTATTACAAGCGGTGAATTAAAGCCAAACCTAAGATTGGCAACACGCATATTTGATTGTATCTAGTTTCAATAATTATAGTCTTTAATAGTTTTAAATATTATGTTTTTTGTTTGTAAGTAACCCAAGTCTTGTAAAACGTTAATCCAATGCATTCTGACCTGTAGGGGTGCCCAACAAGGAGTTTTGGGACCTCTAACCACGATGAACAATGGTGTTTTTTCCTTCAAAGGTATCTACGGCCCTCCCTCAGACTGTTTAAACCCCTCCTGGAGCCATACTCCGATTACGGCATTGATTGGAAAAGAATCCAGAAAAACGAATCTTGGTCTGGTCCTGCAAATAGTGTAACACCATGGCCGTGGTAAGACTTTATAGCCGTGGTTTCCAGATATTTCAACACTTCCCAAGGAGATCGAAACGTCAACCTCACTATCCCAATCCCGTTTTTAACGGAGCTACCGGTGCCAAAGAAATACATCCTACCATCTCTTGGTAATAGCCTGAATAACCAAATTCCTCTACAAATCCCCATCGGTATCAATATTGATTTCCGTTAAAACCGTCCCTCGTCAAAGCTTCCCATAGGCCAAAGTATGCAGTACATTGGTTTGGAAATCCACCACAAAAACGGTGTTGTCAGATCCTTCAGAAGGGGTTCAAATCCGTAAAAAATCAGCGATATCGCTGTAAGTTCCCAATAGAGGAGGGAGCGTCATATTGTGATCCGCTGCGACAAAATAACTCTGCACCGCAAGGAATCCAAGCCCAAATAATAATTTTGTCTTTTTCATAAATTTTAGAATATTTTTTAGATTAAAATCACCCTTAACCTACGCAAACTTGAATTGGCAGGGTTTGGTTTTTAACATGTTAAATATATGTTTAATGGTTGGATTTGGGTTTTTGGCCAAAAACATTCAACAATAAAGAATGAAGTCACCATATTTTTAACTAAATTTTACCCACTAAAATTTAGGAACTATGAATCCTTCGGCCTCTGTTGGATAGATAAGTTTGGGTATCTGGTAAAAAGGACAACAATGACTATTTTAAGCTCTTTGAAGAATTATATCGCCCTACTAAAAATGCACTGATTTGTCTAATGGGATCAATTTAGATATACCCCCTTTATTTTAAACAGAGGTTCCCTTTCCGAGGACGAGAAGGCCAAAATCAATTTAATAACTGCACTTTATTTCAGCCTATAACTCAAAAACAGGGAACCTAATTTTGAAGATTCTTAGGTATATCTTTAATTTTAATAAAGATTTAGGGATTAACAGGATTTTGCGCATTTTGGAACAAATTGTTCCTACAGGAAAGAAAAATCTTCCAAACTTGAACAACCTTTTAAATCAAGAATATATTTAGAGGATAATGTTATTAGCAAGACTTCAATAATATTATCCACTAATTCGTTTCTGCTATTTTATAGATGTGTAAGTTTTAAAAGATATCTTGAAGGTGAAACTTTAATAAAAGAGTATGCGCAAACGCATGAGCATATTCACTATAAATATCACTTATCACAACCTTAAATTCGAAAGAAGAAAACATTTAGAAATTGACGAGAAGTTAGCACACTTTTTGCATCTCACTGACCTTTATTCAAAGTGAGAAACAAAATTTTGACGGTTCCTATAGGAATGAATTGTCAACAAATATTCTACCCGGAAAACAGGTATTTCTTTGAATGTACCTGCTTAAACAGTCTGGGAAAGGATCAGTCATATGATTATACCGAATCAGAGTTCATTTTTGGCATAGGAAGAGACCTAGTTTGCTCCAGAAAATATAATTTGTAAAAATCACTGCAAGATGTTTTACCCGATTTTTTCACTAAATGCGGACAAAATACCACATTTAAAGGACCCATAATTTGCCGTTCAATTTTATGATAGTATGTCCTAAAGATTGGTAAAACAAATTTTGATCTCAGAAACAGCAAAAGGTTGCAAAAAGAAACTATCCGGAAAGTGGAATTAGTCACCTTATTATCAAATCTAACCGTAAAGGATCTAGCCCTGAAGAGAAGAAAAAAGTACAGAATCCCACCTCCTTGATTTTTCAAACAGCGTTCCCTTCGTTAGCAATATTTATCTTGCCGGGAGGGCGTTTTTATTACCAATATTCATACAAATAAATCCTAAATTACTACCTTTCCTCCTTGATGAACAATAGAGGTTGATGATAACCCTTAAATTGTCCCTGAAATCACTACCTATAAGAAAAACGCTAGGTGGTAATGTTAATTTTCACACGTAAGTATATAAAGTTCAATTAATTTAATATAGGTATTATACAAAACCTTAAAGTCCTTTACTCTTTTCCCTACTAACTATAATTTCTGCCCTTAAACCGATTTAGTTTAATTTTCAAGCCTAGAATTCGTGGTAGGAAACAATATCTTTATATGACTAATGTTGATATAAAATTTCCTACTTACCCGGAAAAATGGATTTTTGGGGTGTAGTTCTGATTCCCAAAAGTTTCCAAAGTTAAGATCAGAAGATAATTCTGCCATCAATAGTGGAGCATAAGTGCCTTTGTTCTCACTGTAAAAGCATTCTATTTCATCAGCATTAATAATTTTTAATTGCTGCCCTACCTTACCGTAAACCTCTTTTTTATATTCACGTTCCAGGGGTCACCAACAACTTCTTTTATATCTTCAAAATCGAGGCGACATTTTCTGTTTTACAGGTCGAAAGGAAAGGTACTTTTTTTACGGCAATTTCCCAACTCCTCATCCATCGATTGTTTTAAACAAATAATCACTGCTATTCAACTTAATGCTTGCAATGCATATTCTCATAAGCGTCGTTAAAAAATCACCGAACTTTGTATATCAATAGCTTCAAAAATCTCAAACGAAAGTCCGTCAGAAAAGCTGAATATCCAAAAAAATTAGTTCCGGAATGTTTTTTGGTTTTTTCCCTAAACAAACTATGGGCTTCTTCAACGGAAAATAAAGGCATGGTAGAGACCTCTTACCTTCAAATTGGCCAATAAGCGACCCAATCTTCTTGCAGCTGGTTTTTTCATCTTCAATTATAATTTGCGTTCATGCTTGTTGGACAAGTAACTTCTTGTTGCTTGGTTAATTAAGGCATTCCCTATTCTTCATGTATTTTTTGATTTGTTTTTTTCCCTTCCAATTTTTTTAAAAATAAAAGGTTTTAATTGAACAAGTAATTCCAATGACCAATAATACAATTCCCAATAGGAACCGGAATTAAAATAATATTCGCATTCCAGTGCCATTTAGAATATCCTTGATCGCTAACTCCTCTATCTAGAAAAAAGTTTATAATTTTTTTTTTCCCTTTAAAGAAAAAAAGAAGAACGTTTCATAACCAAAATAAACTACAATATGGGCCATAAAAGTTCTTTGATTGTCCAACGCCGTTTTTTTTTGCTAGCAATGTAATTTTTCCAAAATAGTGGTTTATTCCATTTTCAATTAATTTATATTTTTCGATTCCCTTTTCTCTTTAATCCATATACTTTTGAATCTTCTTGCTTCCCCATTCCTTGTTAAAAAACGGACTACAGGAAAAGACCTTTAAACCATGACACACCAATCAATGACCCCAAACAGCCCATAAATAGGCAAAAGTTCCAAAATCTCGGAAACCTCAAAAAAGGTCTCCCCCCGACCATTTTTCTGTAATTTCAACTATAGTATTAGTAGATTAAACCGCAAGATAAACGCTCAAATGAAACATAAAACACCCCCTTTTTATTCCTTAACCTGCTTTCTGGCTCGGCTCCAATTTTTTATCCTTTTCGCAAAATCCATTTTTCCATTTTTTTGGCGCTCATCTTCCTTCATAAACTCTTTTATTTTTCGTTCCTCCCAATTCTTTCCGAAGAAATGGGTTTAATCCAAAGACTTTCACTGCCTGAAAAACCAATCCCAATTTCCCCAACCGAAAGCCGCCCACAAAGAACCAGGCATACTCCCATTTGTTGATATAGTAATTTAAGGCAGCTTTAGGAACAATAAAAATAAGATAAGAAACTAAGGTTCAAAATAGAATTCTCTTAATAGATCCCACTCTCTCTTGCCCTATAATATTTACTTTCTTATTCCATTTCCCATGATCCCATTTTTATTTCAAATTTCAAGACCATAGCTTCACTACTTCAAAAGAAACTTATGAACTTGGTTGAATAATATGGGGGGGGGGGGGGATGGATTGTACCCTAAAATTTTCATCATTCCATATATTTTTGAATTTTTCTTTCCTCCCAGTTTTTTTTCCCCACAGTGGATTAATAACCAAAACCTCCATTCCGTGAACGACAACCAACCAAATCCCAGCCTGCAGCGGGGAAAATTTCACCCATGGAAAACCGGTGGTATTAATAATTAACGATAGCCAAAACCGGGCAATACCACACAAATAGGAAATAAGATTTTCCCGTTAAAACCTTTGACGGCCCTGCAACCTGTTCTTTTGCTTTTTGATACCGCTTATCCCTCTAGAATGTTTTATGTGTTTCCACAACACCTATTTTCTGGCTCAAGCAACAGGGAGTTTAAACCGTAAAGTCTGACGCCGTTTTTGAATCTGGCACTTCCTGTTGGAATAAAATCGATATCGTTCCTGTATATTTCGAAGTCCAACTCCACTACTTTTTTAAACTACTTGCCTTTTCCTGCAAATTATTGACACACACAGCATCCCCTACCTTTCTTCATACACACTTATACGCAAAGGCTTGTGGAGGTAACAACGTTATGCTTTAGCAGCATTTGTTTCCAACACAACTGAAGACAACGGTAGCCTATTTTTGTTTCGAGTCCACTGCCCTGCTCAGGGATATCAAAAACTATACTGTCCTCAAAACCTCAATATGAATAATCGTCACATAAGTTTTTTGTGCAAAACTGGTGAGAGCTCTTTCATCTCCACACTCTCACTGCAAGTTCAGTCGTATATCTTTTGTTTCCAAACGCTCATAGCGATATAATTCCTTGAAAGGGAAGTCGTAAATTTTTAGTGCTGTTTCCGGTCCTCTCAATTAAACTGCTCACAGCACATTTAAGCTATTAAAAAGAAAATGGGGGTCAATTGATTTTTAAGCTCGCATCGAATTTGGAGAGGCCGGTACCTGCAATTATTTCTGTTCCTTTACCTTGTTTTCCTGGCGATACTTAAAATACCAATGCTAAATAAAATTAACGAAATTAGAACAGCCAAGTAAGAGTGAAAAACTTTATAATAACATCCTGAGATGAGTATCTATGCTCTATAGTAAAAATCAGATAACGGCATTTGTTTTCGATCCCGACCACAAATTAGGCGTGACAAAAAAAAAATCCCTGCCAAGGAGAGTAGAATATTTTCCGAAAAAACCTAAAACAAAAGGCGTTTACTTCGGTCAAAACTGATTTTTATATTTAATTATAAAAGGAACTGAATCCCAATACGGTTTCGTACGTACTGGCATGGGCCAAGCCATTGAGATGCAGTAGGCTGAGAATTATACGACCCAACGCGCGAAAATTAAAATTGCCATAGTAATTCCTCCCACAGCAATTATAGAGAGGTGAAGCCGCTATCAAGCGTTTTAGGTCCATAAAAAAAGTGAAAACGGCAAGAAATCTTAAATATAAGAGGGAGTCATGATAAAACAATGCATTACCAAATGTTTAATAAATCGTAATCATTCCGACAATAATTTTTACGTTTATAAGTGGACTGTGCCCATAAAGTATTTCCAATTGTTGACGGCGGGCACCCTCTTGTTTAAAAGTTAGCAAAAAGTTCCAACCACTGATCTAAGTCCTACTACAAGGAGTCAGCACTTTCTCTAACAACGAAGTTCCCGATAAAGCATTTCTAGGGTCTGCCGCTCTTCATTCATAACCATATTGAAATACTGAATTTAAGTACCACATTGAATCTCAGTGTTCTTGCAACTTTTGATCTGTTCCGGACGCCAATTGATGTAATCCTTATCAGTAAGCTATATGAAATCAATATGATTTTTTGCACATAACGATCGGCTCATTAATTCATTCACAACCATGTAAAAGCTTGTAAAATAAATTGCAAGAGAAATTGTGGATTTACCCCATATGTTGTGTGTTCCGCAGGGCGACGTTTCGATGAAGGTAGAATCAATAATAAAACCAAAAAAAAGAGGCGCACCCCTACCGTCCTCTTTAAAAGATTTCAAAAAATAGATTCTTTAGAAGAGCGTTATTTCTTTGCTGTCTCTTTATGATGTTTAAAATTAACATTAATTCGCCCCTACGAAAACATCTTTTTTTCGAAAAAAATTAACTCTAACGATAAATATAGAATTTTGAGCCCAGCGTGGGAGACAAACAGTTTACAACAAAGACCTAATATTATAATAATTTGCATTTAACCGCTAAAAGTAGTTTGTGAAAAGTGAGGTGACTACAAGAGCAGGGCCTATTAAATAACAAAAGGAGGAGCACCCCCTACGTCCCTCTTTTAAAAGATCAAAAAATAGGTTGTCGTTATAACCTTAATTACAAAGTCGTTACTTATGAAACCAAACTTACCACTCTGATAGATGCTGATTACCGAGAGAGAGGGTTATCTGTTCGAGGAGGATAAGCGTGCAAAAGAGTATGACGTCGACAGGTCGTTATCACAGGCACTACAGAGCGCAAAATCTATAATGTAACAAGACGACTAGGAGAGAACACTAGTTTTGTAAATTACATTCGAAAGAAACATTTAACTCTTGCAGCGCTATAATTAAATTCTAGAAAAACTGGATATCGATAATAGGAAGATGGGCCAGCGGCTAGATCATAAAGATCAAATATTTTTAATAATTTTTTGCCATTTACCGGGCTAAAGTTTAAGTTTGTGAGAATAGGAGTTGACTACAAGAGGTAGGCGCCTATAAAATAAAAACAAGAGGCGCACCCCTAACGTCTCTTTAAAGTTTAAAAAATAGTGTTTTTAACAAACAACGTATTTTTAAGTCTTACTTAATGAATATTAAATTAACAAATATTTTTAATGCGGAAGGTTGCTTTTTTGATAAAAAATTATGCCTCAAACAGTAAATGGCTTGTTTTAGTAAACACCTCTAAAAATACAGTCCATGTGCTTTTATAACTTCACCTGTACACAATTATAAAAACTTAGCCTATTTACTAGATAAAGTAAACTCAGGCAGCCTATAATAATTTCACCCCTTTAAGTGCCGACAATCATGGTGCTAAAATCCCGAACACAGGTGATATTGGCAGACTGCTAGCAATTCGGATAAGGCGCTTTTTTTCTGAACAAGTGCTCTATAATTCGTGTACCAAATGTGGAATGCGACCCACCAATGTCCGGCTCCTGTGTAAATTGACAGGTTGTTGGTGCTCATAGCAGAATCGTCACGTAGCCTTTAGTTGGTGAAATGGTTGTATTTCTTTTGGTAATAAGTTTGCGAAATCAAAGGAACTTTCCCACTTCCTCTGGGATTTTCAGCTCTCCTCCTTCTGGCCGTATGCCCACGAATGGGCTTCCACCTTCGATCAAGGGCCATTCTACCGACTTCTTTGACCCGTATACTTCAAAGCATTTCACGGTATTGTCTGGCCACATCAAAAGCGAACGATACACGCTGTGCGCTAAGTCTGAATTTCCGAAAATTTAATATGCAGTGGTTTCCACGGGCAAATGGCGAGTTGTATGATGAGGTATTAACTCCTTTCGTATGTTCCCGCGACCGCGCGCAAACAGGAAACATACTCCAGCTTCCCCTCTAGGTGAGTGCCAGAACCGGACCAACACATGTGGTCGCGTAATGCCATTGGGCGGTAACCCTGGCCAGTAAATTTGGGCCAACCGTCCCATATCTGTTGAATGACTGCTTTCAAAAAATTGTAATTTTCAAACCCAATTTCATCACTTTTTCGTACAACTCATCCTTCCATCATAG
>Ga0163217_1054865_pt1 | contig 19708 bp, 22 predicted proteins | sample SynspAceP_FD_185933 | JGI IMG/M metagenome (GOLD analysis project Ga0163217, IMG submission 185933) | Saline lake microbial communities from Ace Lake in Antarctica - Synechococcus sp. Ace-P (PacBio error correction) | ecosystem: Environmental > Aquatic > Non-marine Saline and Alkaline > Saline ...
TATTCAATTTGGCGTTAATACTGGACGACCAAAACTGTCAGACGTGATAATTCGTTCATTCCGTTTGGGGGTGCATGTTGAATTTAGGTGGCGTTAACGCCGACCGCTAAGCTGAATTTTTTTCCTAAATTTGAGTGGTTTTCTGGTTTGTTGGCATTTTACTTTTTGGATATGAATGGAAAGTGAAGGCATGGCCAATGTTGTCTCTAGCCAAAATAGTGACTTCTGAAGGACAGCCTGCTCGAATTGAATCGGGTTACGGAATGCCTTTATCAAACCAGTAAGCGATGACAAAGTCCAGTATTGAGTTTCGTCAAGCGCTCTGAATGTTGGAGGTAACGGCTTTGTTAAAAAGACGGCGAGCAATATTTTGGTTTGTCGCTTAACATTCATCAAGAACTCGGTTGGAGACTTTAGGTGAATGGTTTCCTAGCTAAATACGAATCGCTTAAAACGCAGGTTGTGTTGAAAAATCAAAAGAACGCTTTTGTTTTAGGTGGGATTTTTCGGGAAGATCGCTTTTGAAACTGAGAGTCGAAGTCCCTTTCTTTAAGTGACATTCGTTGTTGGGTGAGTTGTTTAAAAGACGTTTCCGAACAGCAAGAAAAAGGTTGAATTACTTGTCATTTTATTACGCCTAAAAGCTGCTAAACAAATGTTCAGATAACTAGGCCGCAGTCTAAAATCCTCTTAATTCGGACGTAATGAATACAATGATAAAGCCCCCAACTATTAATTTTTAAGTAGCCCCAATGGGCGCAGGAAAAACGACGATAGGCCGTTTGGATTTCCTCAAATCAATGGGCAAAGAGTTCTATGATCCTTAGTAAGTCATAGAAACAATGCTGGCGACTGATATCCCTTGGATTCTTTGAAAGAGAAGGAGAAGAGGGTTTTCGGTAGACGTGAAACTCACGCCGTTGTCCAAGCCATCGTTAACCAATCGGATCACAGGTGATTGTGTGTTCGCTACCGGTGCGGTATCGTGATGCGAGAAGAAACCAGAGAAATTCTTCGAGACAAACGCATTAAGTCGTTTTATTTATATGCATCGGTTGCTCAGCAGCTGTATCGCACATCCAAAAAGCAACCATCGCCCTCTTTTGCAAACGGCGAATCCAAAGCGAAATTTTGAAAAAGCTATTTGAAGTAACGTGACCCCTTTAACAGAGAAGTGGCGACTTTAATCATAGAAACCGATCTCGCCATCCAAGGTTCTGTCGGCGCAATAGGGTGTTAGAATGCGAAGTTCGGCGTCATCCTTAAAATGGAGACTACTGTATCCTAATGCGGCCGTTAACGTTGATCTCGGCGACCGCAGCATATCCTATTTTTTAATTGTAGAGGCATTCGTCAGCAGAAAGCTCTTTTCCGAACGATGCTATTCAATAGGCAAGCAAGTCATGATAGTGACCAATGAAACCAATCGCGCCTTTGTAAATCTTGACTCTATGGTTTGCGATTGCTGTCCGTGGATTATCACGTAGAAATACGTGTGTGTTGCCTGATGTGAAGTGTTCAAAACACTTGGAATACTTACGCATGATCATGACAAGCGCTGTTTGGAAGCGAAGCACAAGTCCGCACGAAACAACCGTAAATCGCTTTGGCGGCGCGTGTCGTTGGTATATGGCGGGTTTTGGCTGCCGTCAAGTATCAACGATGCGTGCCCCTTTATTCAAGTTTTCCGACGACTTTGTTGTCACAAAGTGGACTCTCTGTCGGCGGAAAACCGGTTTAATCACCCACTGGTAAAAATATGATAGGCCGCGTTCTATCAGACCGCAAAAGCCGTATTATTGAATACCGAAACGCTATGAGTCTGCCCTCAACGCGGAGTTGTCTGCTTGGCATGGCGGAAGTCATTAAATATGGTCTGATTTGTGAATGTGCCGTTTTTTCGATTGGCTAGAGGCAAGAAATGCCTCATCTTGATGGCGTTGGAACAATGACAAAATCAGCGACGCTATTTTATCGATCTTGTTTGGGCGAAAAGCCAATGTGGTTTCTCAGACGAGAGAGAAGGCGTTTCGGCTATTTTAAATTTGGGCCATACTTTTTGGCCATGCATTGAAAACGGAAATGGGTACGGAATGGGCTGCAACGGCGAAGCTGTCGCTGTGGCAGTGTGTTGGCCGATTGACCCTTCTTGGCGAATGGGGAATTTAACGGAGCACGATTCAGCCCGTTGTGGCGCTTTTCAAGCGGCCAATTACCGGTAAATTGCCGCCTGAAAATATGACGGTTGATTGGCTTTATATCGAGCGCATGGCCGTTGGATAAAAAAGTACTAGATGCAGTTACGTTTGTTTTACTAGGCCCCGCGCTGGGTGAGGCTATAGTGACATCGGAACTTTCCGATGGAGGACTTCAATGCTGCCTTCTGGACTCGCGCTTGAAAGCGGTAGCAAGCGAATCTTACTTATTAATGTGGTTACTTAATTGTTGAAAGGACGAAGTATGTTCAAAAGCAGACTTTCAGTTTGACCTAGAGGATGCGCTCAATCAGCCCTCAAAAGCGAACGCTGAGGGATCTTTTTGGGCTCGAAAGACGCTTCTGTCTATTTCGCCTCTGAAGAGGTAAACCAGCAGCTTGCTCTGCTTGAGCATTTAAGCCGTTATAGTAGCCTGCTCTCTGTGGTTCAAGGACCGCAAGGCAGCGGTAAAAGTCGCTTTTTTGATGGAATTCGCTCGACCATCAAGACGATACGACGGTTGTCAGTTCACGTCAAGGTACTATGCTGATGACGGCTGGCAACTGGCTGTCAAGCATATACACAGGGTTTTTCTTAGCCATTTCACACACCTCCAAATGAAAGACCAATCCTTTGGACCTTTGCCTTAAGTTTTTTCTTCATGATCTAGACGAGAAAGGCCAAGCGGCGTTGGTGTTGATTGATAATGCGCAAGGAGCTAAACACCGATGGCGGTGAGTTGTTTTAGACATGATGCTTTGGCAACAGACAATCAAACCCGTCCCCTCATGTTGTTTCTATTTAATGCAATACCCTTTATCCTCGTAATTTGGATGCGTATCAGCGCTCTCCGCTATGAACAGCTTAATCCATTCGTTTACCTTGGCGCCTTATTCATTGGAGCAAACGCGAGCGTATTTATTGCATCGTGTTTCGTGCCGTAGGCGGCGGGATAATTGCCGTTTTAATCAAGCAGGGTAAACAGATTTACCAAGAGTCGCTGGTTATCCTGCGGCCATTAAACCAAATGGCCTCAGACCAAATGATGGGCAAATGGCAATAAACGCCGAAAAGTCGGGTAGGCGTTTTTAATCTGCGATGGGATTCCTTTGGCTCACATGCATGTACTGGTCAGTGTGATGCTAGGTATTTTAGGGCGGTATTGTTTTCAGATAAACCTTTCACCCTCCACAGTCAAGCATAGACAGGACCGTAAATGTGATTCCTTTGAAGTCCACGACAAGGTCATCTTCTCGGAGACCCAATTGCTCGAATTGAATGCGATGCAGCGTAAAAATTGGGCAAGAATGGTGAAAATTGTCTTACCGCCATTCCTAAATGAGCACATCATTATCCCCTATTAGTAAGTCCAATGTGCCGTCTATGGGGCACCGACGTTTCTACGGCGCCTATTCGTTCTGAGCGCCTTGGCACAAGCGGCCTCCTGTGGTCGAACGGCCTGTGACAGCCGCCGAAAAAATGAAACGGGCAAAACTTGAAAATTTCGCAAAGACCCATTTTGATAAGACAGAATGGTGGTTATCGCAAAATCCTAAACCGCTACACCTGCAACTTTTAAGGCACTTATATATAAATCAACCGTTGCAGGATTTCATTCGTGATCAAGGTGGGCGTCGATGCGTTTGGCTTTTCAAATCCAAACATAAATGCCAAAAGATTGGTTTGTGGTCGTGTACGGCTCTATCGTAATCGCAGTGAAGCCAATAGCGCCTCAGAGGACACTTCCCAAGACATTCGAGACCTTAATCCTTGGGCAACGAGTGCTCGGTGGTATTCAGGACGATATAAGAAAGCTCAATGATTACCGGAGTTTTCTGTTGCGCTAGAACGTATAGAGCCTTCAACAAAAGTGCGTTTTGTGAGCTTGTATAGAGAAATCTTTAAATTAAGTAAAAAATCAGCTGTAAATTCTCTGAAAAACATGAAATGAACAGTGAATTTTCTGTTTGGAAAAACTCCAGCCATAGTAAATTCCTCTAAGTCCCCGTTATTTGCCGCTAAAACCCCCTGTAAAAACCGCCAAATAACAATAAAGTTCGCTCTGCATCAATTTTGAGTAGTGTCCTTGGGCGGGTAGTAGGATCCGTCCCATTTTGGTGGTGTTTAGGGTAGATATGTCATTTCTCGAAGTGATTTTTTTAACATTCATTCACTTTTTAGTCGCAGCCACCTGATAGTCAAATTTTTTCCTCTAATTATTATTTTTGTTTCAACTGTGGAGTTGGGTGTAATGAATGCAAGGCCCTTTATGTCGTCCTGGCGAGTTCAGACAATGTGGCTTGGCTTAATTGCTCATATGGAAGGCAACACAAGTCATGAGCTGCTAAAAACTACGCGATTCAATCTTTTGACTGTATGACACACCGCGTGGTATTTGCCGCGATGGAAAAACCGTGAAATGGCTGTGGTCTTTTGATACAGAAAGCCTGAATGCTTTTTGCGTAACGAAGCCATTAAAAATTTGTTTAGTCACACCACTGTCTGAACCTTATGGCCATTGGCATGGTGTTTTTAGATCAGGATGAAGCGTTGCGAACGGGAAGCAGCGTGACGAATTAACCAGACAGCTTAAAGAGCAAGAATGAAATGTTGTTGGCTGGCGTGAAGTGCCGTAAATCCGATGCGTCCTTGTCTTGGGTCGCAATTGCTGAATGAAGTGTTTACCACGTAATTTGAAGCAAGCTTTATCGATAGTAAATCGGATGGATGCCCGTACTTTCTCGAACGGGCGCCTTGTTTTGTTGCTGCTCGTCCGTCAGACTGAAATGGCGCTCGCAGCAGTACGAAAAGTTCTACGTCTGCTCCCTTGTCAGATAAAGTGTTGTCTTACAAGGCCTGATGATGCCAGCGGAATTTGCCGTCTTTCTATAAAGATCTAGCATGAAAATTTGCAAACGCGATTGTGTATTTCATCAACGTTTCTCTACTAATACGTTGCCAAAAGTTGGCCGCTTGCTCAGCCATTCCGTATGTTGGCGCACAATGGTGAAATCAATACGATAGAAAGGTAACTCGCAACTGGCTCCTTGGCCCTTTGCGAAGTAAATACGTTCGCTTTGATCCCTGAAATTACAAGAATCTTCAGCCATTGGTTAACTTACCGGTCTGATTCATCCTCAATGGATAATAGTGTTGGATAGTGCCTTTGTGACGGGGCGGTAATGGATATTTTTCCGCGCGGGCGTTTGATCATTTCCACCAGCGTGGGCAAAACGTTGAAAACATGATCCAGAGTTGCGTGCTTTTACGAATACAAAATCTATTGCACACATGGAACCATGGATGGCCCAGCAGTGCTTGGTCATGACGACGACGGCCGTCATGCGATATGCATGTTGGATCGTAATGGAATTACGCCCAGCCCGTTGGGTTGTGACTAAGAACGGCTTCATTAACGCTCGCGTTGAAATCGGCCTTACGAATTACAAAACCAGAAGACGTCGTTGGCGAAAGGTCGTGTTGGTCTGGTCAAAATGCCTGGTGATTGATACGCGAAACAGGCAAGATGCTTCACACTCAAGACTCGATAATCGCCTTAAGTCTCTTTCATCCGTATAAAATATGTTTGAAGCAAAAGCGATTCGGTATCGAAATCATTGTTAGAAGAATCGACTCAAGAGTTGTGCCGTTTACTAAAGATGAATGATGGTTTTTATCAGAAGATGTTTTCAAGTGTCTTTGAAGGAACGTGAGCAAATTTTTTTCCGCCCATTAGGCAGAAAAGCGGCCATGAAGCCAGTAGGTTCTTTGGGGGATGATACGCCAATGCGGTTATGTCGAGCCAGACTCGTCATTGACGGAAAATTACTTCGTCAGAACTTTGCGCAAAGTCACCAATCGCCAATCGATCCATTGCGCGAATCGATCGGTCATGTCTTTGGAAACGTGCATTGGTGTCGAGCGTAACTTGTTTGAAGAAAACGCCAAAGCATGCCAATCGTATTATTAATGTCCTTCGCCAGTATTGTCACAACGTAAATACAGTCGTTTTTTGGCTCTGAATGATCACCCGCTTCCGGTTGGTTGCGTCTTGGATACTAATTTCACCAGAAGATATGGTCTCTTGAGCAAGCGTTAAAAAACTTGCAAAGCGAAAGAGAAGAAAGAAGTTAAAAAAATGGGTGCGGTAATTCCTTCGTACGAGCGATCGTGATATTGCGAAAGGTCATTTACCGATTCCTGCGCCAATGTCCAGTGGGCGCTGTTCAACCACCATTTACGAAGGTTGGTATGGCGTTGCCGATTCTAACTTATTGTCCTGACACCGGCTTTCGCTCGTGATTCCTCACCCAGTTTTGCCGTCTTGCTAGCTTTGGGTGCGACAGCCGTTTTATCCGTACCTATTTTTTTTTTTGTCTTTCCGTCTGATCAATGACATGATCGATAAGCGAAGTAATGGTTGATCCCAAATTGCTTTGTCATGCGAAAGTATCGTAAAGGTATTAACAAAGGTTAATGAAGAATCCCTTTCAAAAATGGGGATCTTCCGACCATGGCGTCTTTACCGGTGGTGCGCAATTATTTGAAAGCCATTGTTTGGACACTGCCATTGTCGAGCTTGTTTCAAAGGGGTTGCTAGCCCGAATTAAAGGTGCGAAGTTTGAAGACTTCCAACGTGAGCAAACAACCATTGCTGGCAACGCTTGGAAATTGCGTAACCGATCCAACAGGGCGGTTATATAAAATAACGTGCATGATGCCAGAAATACCATGCGTTTCAATCCTGACGTTGTTCGTAACCTGCAACTGGGCAGTAGGTTTCGGGTAAGTTTGAAAGACTTCAACTAAATACAACTGACTTGGTCAATAATCGTCCCGGAGTCTATGTGCGTGACTTGTTCGCTGTGTCGATAAAGCCATAAGCCATTCTTGTGGATGATGTGAATCGATGAAACGCATCCTTCCTCCGCCTTTTGACTCTGCGGGTTTATGTCATTTAAGGGGCTTTGTCTCCAGAACGCATGAATCTTTTGGCCGCAAGCGATGAAACGTAACTTGGTTGTCGCTCAAATTCAGGTGAAGGCGGTGAAGACCCTGCTCGTCCGGAAACAAGCGTCGCTCTAAGATCAAGCAAATACGCTACAAATCGCTTCGGTCGTTTTTGGTGGTTGACGCCGGAATATCCTAGTCAATGCTCAGAAGTGCTACGATTTAAAAAGTGGCACAAGGTGCAAAAACCGGGTGAAGGTGTCAGCTTCCTGGCGGCAAAAGTAAACGATCTTGGATTGCACGTTTGCGTTATGCGGTACCCAGTGTGACTTTAATTTCACAGCCGCCGCAATCATGATGATTTAATTCGATTGAAGATTTGGCCCAGCTGATTTTGATTTTGAAGCAGTTAACCCGAAAAGCGTTGAATTTCTGTGAAAAGCTAGTGTCCCTGAAACCTGGTGTGGGCACAATCGCAGCGGGCGTGGGGCAGCCTACGCGGATTTGAATCACTATCTCTGTTATTGACGGTGGGTACTGCCGCGTCCGCCGATCACCTCGATTCGTCATGCGGGTTCAACCGTGGGAACGTAATTGGGTTGGGCCGAAGCGCAGCAAGCACTTTCGTTCTAACGATCCTTCGAGGCATAGATCGCTTGCAAAACCGACGGGGTCTAAAAACCGGTCTAGATGTGGTGAAAGCTGCCATTCTTGGAAGCGGAAAGTTTTGGTTTCGGTAGCGGACCGCCAATGATTGCCATGGGGTGTAAATATCTACGAATTTGTTCAAACCTAAATAACCTGTGCAACCGGTGTGGCGACTCAGGATCAAAGGTTTGCCGTGAGATCACTTTCATTGGCCACGGTCGACATGATCAAAGAATTTCTTCTTGTTTTATGCAACAAGAACGCGGCTATGGTTGGCGAGTTAGTGTTTCTCGTCTACAGGATCTAATTGGTCGTACTGATTATTGTTTTTGCTTGCTGGTGAAACGTGGAAAACAGCGTAATTTAGATTTATCGCCAATCTTGAACAATGATTTTATACCAGCCGGATAAGCACAAATATGCGAATTTGGCCGTTTAAGTCCCTCCTCATGCAAGGGCCTTATTGGGCGCCTTTAAAATGTGGGACAGCAATGAAAAGACGTCATCGAAGAAAAGGAAGGTGGCGAATTCGAAATTTGCTGTGACCAACTGTGATCGTTCATTGGTGCCGCGTTTGTCTGGTGGAAATTGCGAAACGTTACGGCATCAAGGTATGTCGACATGCCGATTACATTGAAATTGACTGGTACAGCGCGGGTCAAAAAGCTTTGGTGGTATGGAACGCGGTTGGCTTGAACATGTATATGGAAATGGCGACCGCGAATGATTATGAGGGTAAAGGTATGACGGGCGGTAAAAGCTAGTTCATACGTCCACCACGTGGTTTCATCGTTTAAGTCTCAGATTTCAGCGATCATAGGTAACAACCTGTTTGTATGGGCAGACGGCGGTAAATTGGTTTGGCCAGCGGCACCGCGGCGAACGATTTGCAGTAGCGTAACTCTGGTACACATACGGTGAATCAGAGGCGCCTGGCGACCACTGGCTGTGAATACATGAACTGGCGGTATGGTAACGGTGCTGGGTAATACCGTATATACTTTGGTCGCGGGTATGAACAGGCGGCTTTGCTTATGTTGCTCGATTTAGACGCCGTACCTTCGTGGATAAATACAACCATGAGTTGGGGAAATTCAACGCGCATTGGTACGGAATTAACGGGAAGAATATCGTCTCCACGAACCTTCGCTCTGTGGATCGAAGAGTACGTCCGCGAACCGGATACGAATGGGGCCATGATCTTTAGAAAACTCTATGATACATCGGCAAGTTCTGGCTAGTAAAAACCAAAAAGCAGGCGAGTTAGGGCGCGCTCTTGGCAAAATACTCGTCAACGTCGGAATAAAACACGCTGTTAATGGCGCTTTGTTTGCAGTAAGCAAGCCGTCGTGTACGAATCAGTCCCTGACCCAATTTGAGAGAAGTGCCGCTTTGTTTGCAAGCGGCCGAGAGATAGCAGCTTATGTCTGAAGCGCTGAACAACGCATTTCAATTTCGTCCGAAGTGGAAGCCGTAAGGATCTAAGAAAAAGCCTTTAATTACTCGTAAGGCGCAAATCGCGAATTTATAAACCGTTTGAAGAGGCAGGTGCAAAAGATCAATCGCACCGCTGTCTAGAAATGTGGCAAACACCCTTATTGTGAGTGGAAATGTCCTGTCCATAACTACATTCCAAATTGGCTGAGATTAGTCCCAGTGAAGGCAGTATTTTGGAAGCGCTGAGTTTGTCATCAAACCACTCTTTGCCAGAAGTGTGTGGTCTGTTTGCCCACAAGATCGTCTGTGTGAAGGCGCTTGTACTCTGGGTGAAGGTGGGTTTTTGTGCGGTCACATTGGTTTCTGTTTGAAAATACATTACGGAATACGGCTTTTGCTTAGGCTGGCGCCCTGATAATGTCTAACGTAGTGCGTTAATAAAACCGTGCTAAATTGTAGGTGCAGGTCCTGCAAGGGCTAGCTTGCGCGGATGTCTTGGTGCCGTAAACGGTATTAAGCCCTGGTCGTATTTGGATAAGTACCCAGAGATTGGTGGCTTGTGACGTTGGTAATTCCTGAAATTCAAAATGGAAAAAAGTGTCATGACGCGACGTCGTGAAAATTTTGAAAAGAATGGGCGTTGAGTTTGTGTGGGCCACCTCGTTGGTGGATGACGTGCCGTTTGAACATGGTTTGGAAGAGTACGAATGCCGGTTTTTCTTAGGCAATGGCAGCCGTAACAAATACATGAAAGGCGGTTTTTTCAGGTGAAGATCTAACCGGGTGTTTACGATGCCTTTAATTATCTGGTCTCTAACGTGAATCACTGCCTAGGGACTTCGAAAGAAGATGAAGCCGATTACATCAATCTAAAGGCAAGCCAAGTGGTTGTTTTTGGGTGGGTGGTGATACCGCGAATGGACTGTAAAACCGTACAGCCATTCGTCCAAGGCGCGAAAAGCGTGTCTTTGCGCAATCGGTCGTGACCAAGAAAACATGCCTGGTTTCTGAAAGAAGTGACCAATGCCAAAGAAGAGGTGTCAGTTCCCTTTAAATCGTCATCCAATTGAAATTATTGGTGACGCAAAGTAGAAAGGCATTAAAGGTGGTCGAAACGCAAATGGGTGAACCGGATTGAAAACGGTCGCCGTACGCTGAAATTGTTGAGGCAGTGAGCAGATTACCTGCTGACAACGGTTTTGATCGCGTTTGGTTTCCAAGCCGTCCAGCACCTTGGTGTCGAAAAAGTTTGGTATCGAAAGTTGATGCTCGTGGCCGTTTATTGCGCCTAAGAAAGGCAAAGTACATGTTTCAAACCACCATGAAAAAAATCTTTCTGGTGGCGATAAATGGTCGAGGCTCTGAACTTCAGTGGTAACAGCGATAGATGAAGGTCGTAAAGCGGCCGACAGGCAATCATGGACTTCTTAAGACGTTTAAAGCGCACGTCTTTATGCCGTAAACCAGTATGAAAAAACGTCAGTTTTGGATAGCCAAACTGACGTTTTTTTGCATTTCCTAATAGGTTTTATACCGATGAAAAGTCGATAAAATTATTAAAATCCGCCTATTAGTCATCCGAAACTTGGGGCTCGGCGAACGTATTAGATAGAATCCTAACTCAAAGGATTACATGTTTTCATTTCTGAAGTCTGACCTCTCAAAAAAGCTCAATAAAGAATATGGCGAAATTAAACTCGAAAAAAGCCCATGCAAGCGCAAACGCGGGCGTGGACATTCGCTAATTCGAATTAAACGGAAAACAAGCCCGAAGCGGGTGAAAGGAAAAATAGATAAAGAGAGTTTTTCCTAAAATAAAAACGCGGCCGCATACTAAGGGCGCCGCGCTTTTTTTTAATGTCGCTCTAGTGGTTAAAAACCGTTGCCTGTAATTTCTGGTATTCGAATCAATGCCAAAGCTTTCTTCCGAAGCCAGTACCAGCCTCTGTGTAGAAGTTGAAATACATTGTCTATGCCTGCGCAAGAAGCGTTTCTCGTTCAATCTGATAGCGTGCAATCGCTTGCGATTTGACCTTGGTAGTTAGCTTTAAACGTAACTGAATGGCAACCATGGGTAGTGTCCCTTCAGCTGCAGGTAAAGCCAGCAAAAACAAGGTTGATGCAAGAGGGTATCCAGACGTCCATAAAGTCCGCGTCTTCACCGTCCACCATAAGAAAAAAACATTTTCGTTGTCTTTCTTGCATTTGTTATACGATTTCTGTCGCGCGTCCATGCCCGGCGACGGTGCCCATCCGATAAGGTTTTAACGAACTCAAACGCGCCACGGCCCGACCTCGGCCCAAACCAACGAGACGAGAAATTCAGTATTCACCGGCTTGAAACAAAAACGTCTTCTGTAACAGTCTGTGTCTTCAAACGACGAATGACTTCCTTTGTTTTTTATGGTATCAAGTGTGGAACATTGCGATTACAACAACCCAACTGGTGATGACGAACGAGAAAGACACCTCGCCAGCGCTAACACCACCGAACCATTCTTTTTCTACCATCCATTTGTCACAGCTCAATGCCACAACGATAAGGCCGAATTCACTGTAATTGGACAGAATCAATGACGATAAAAACGGCCGTCCCTGCCGGCGCAATTTCAGCTTGGTCAATATAAAAAAGAAGAGTGCGAATTTCGCAAAATAACAAGAGGTAAGATCAAACTCATGCGAACCATGCTTAAGGTGGGCAAAAGCGGTAAAAACCAATCGATAAGAAAAAACCGATAAAAATAGATCCTTGAAATTCATCAGGGACTTATTCCATTTTCGGCCGCTTTGGAATGCGACGCGACAAAAATACCAACGATCAAGGCGTCCAAAATCGCCTTTGACGCCAACCAAATAAATAACTCATAACCGCCTAACCGCGAGGCAAAAAAGTCCAGGAGCGGCAGCATTTCTCCGTGTCCGGCTTTATAACTACCTTTAATGATCGGACGAATCAGCAGTTAAAACCAAATAACCCAAGTGGCCCAAATAGAAGGTATTTTTCCAAGTGGCGCCACCAAAAAACACCACGGCAACAATGTCTTCATGACCAAAATGCCCAGTGACAATTGACCATGACGGGTTTTTCAGCTCGCTTGGCTTTCTTCCAGCAATTTCCATCACACAAACCGTGGCTGGAAAAACTGAGCGCGAAAGCCAAGTAAGTGCCGCAGTTTAAAAATCGAGTACGGCCGAAATAGGGCAGGCTCAGCGTACAAAGCAACAAAGGCATGCCGCCAAAAAGCAATGACCAAACGCCCAATGTGACCCAGTGTCGACGCCCATAACTTCACGTTTAAGCAGGTCTTTGACATGCAGCTTTTAAGCCATATACAGAACAGCAATTAAGGTGATGCCGATGTTGGCTAGCGAAATTCCAGCGTTCGAGCTGGCTTCTAATTCCAGCAAAATTTGAGCAAAAAAACCCGCCGCAAAAGCCGAATTAATGGCGGTAGGTTTATTGCATTTTTACAGCGAGTCCGAGGCTAAACGCGATAAGATGCCAAATAAATTCCCATGCAGGCTTTTCTCGTAAATGGCGTTGACAAAAGGGGAATATAATAACGGAATTTACGAGTATTGCGCAAAAAGCAAACGTTAAATATACCGGGGATTTAACAACTCTCCAACAATTCTATTCACATATCAAAAACACGGTAAAATGCAGTACAACCATTTATTCCTATTGAAATGGTTATGTCTGTTTTTCCATACTCTAGAAATATACAGGTTTTTAGACCTGATTGGCTAGAAAAAAATAATCATAATAAACCCTATGGCCAAAACTGAGTTTGCTCTTCAATTGCGGCGCTGACTCGCGTAACAAGGAGAAAGCTAATGACTATCTAAAGAATGCCATTGCTGTTTAGTGCTTGGTGCGACTGTACTCATTCCGCTGTGAACTTTGGCTGCGAATGGCTATGTGGTATTTGGCCAAATGCCAACTAAAGTCTACTGCTCGTTGGTCACCGATGGCGATTCATGTGCAACTCTTCAAGGACCGCTGGTTATAAAGTTGATCTGCAATACGTCAGAAGAAATAAATTCCACAAACCAGCTCCTCATCAGATTGAAAACATGGAATCGTAAAAAGGCCGTTGACATGTATTGGTCATCGCTTGCCGAATTGATGGTACTAAACCCTTTCAATGCAGCTGGAAAAATGCTAATGCCCGCTGGTATCAAAGTTGATTTCTTATGATCGCCTGAATCAAAACAGTCCTATGTGGAGTTATTACGCGACCCTTTGATAATTCCAAAGTGGCGTGTTGCAAGCTAAGTCTCTAGTAAACGGAAATGGGAAAAACGCGGTAAAGGCCCTTAACAACGTCGAATTGTTTTTGGTGTTCACCCTGACGATAATAACGCGTATTTTCTTTATAACGGTGCGATGTCAGTACTTCAACCTTTGATCGATTCTGGCAAGGTAATGTCCGTAAATCAGGCCAAATGGGTATGGAACAAAGTGGGGACAATGCGTTGGACGGGCTGCACCGCTCATCGCGTATGGATTAACTTTGCTTCAGCCCATATACACGATCATACGTATTAATGGCGTGTTATCCGCGCCTTATGATGGTATTTCCATTGGTATTTTGTCGTCCCACTTTAAAGGTGTCCGGTTATGGTTCTGGCGGCGTGCCCAGCAATGCCGATAGTACAGGAACATAGATTGCGGAAGTTCAGTCGGTAAATCGATTAATTGGCCGGTGAGCAATACCTAGATTTTTTAAAGACACTTCGCTGAGTTTAGCAAATGTCACAGTAGTATGGTTCAAGCCGGTTTTAAATGGAAATGTGACACCTCAAATCAAATGACAACTAAAAACTTAACGACAATTGGCAATCAAAGTGGTTCAAGCCAAAGTATTTGCTTGAGCCCTGTAACGGTTGATAAATCAACTGGAAAGAGAATCGTTTTGTTAGTGTAGTGGTTACTAATATGAAGTCCCCTCAGATCGAATAAACACACGGACATGACTTGTGTTTCGTTAATATCCTAATTCAACAATAATAAACCTAAGCGAGTACGTCTATGAACTGTGTGTCGATGCAGTCGTAGCGTGCTCACTAATGGATGTTTTAATGGAAAATATTATTTGGAAATGCCGCAGCATTACCAAGACGTTTCCTGGAGTAAAAGCCCTCGATGCGGTGAAAACCTTAAAGTTTCGAGATGGCGAGAATCACGCTTTAGTGGGTGGAAAATGGTGCAGGTAAAAATTCGACTCTATGAAGGTGTTGAGTGGGGTTAATCCACATGGAAAGCTATGAAGGCGATATTCTTTTTAATGATGAAGCGGTCGCGTTTTCCGGAATAACGGACAGGCGAAGAAAAAGGCATCATTATATTCACCAAGAGCTGGCGCTAGTGCCGCTTTTATCCATCGCTGAGAATCCTATTTTTAGGTAATGAGAATGTCGAAAACGGCGTGATTAACTGGCCAAAAAACTATTCTCGTACACAAGAGTTTATTAGCAAAAGTTGGTCTAAAAGAGTCACCATCTCACCTTAGTTGGTCAATTAGGTGTGGGCAAAAAGCAGCAACTAGTTGAGAATTTGGGCGAAAGCCCTTGCCAAGAAGTGAAGTTTATTGATTCTGGAATGAGCCAACCGCTGCAAATTACAAGAGAACGACAGCGCCAAGTTGCTTGATCCTGTTGCTGGAATTTAAAAGCACAAGGCATTTCTTCTATCCTGATCACCCAACAAGCTAAACGAAATCAAGTCGTGTAGCAGAAGCATCAACCGTTATTCGTGATGGGTGCCTCTGTAAATCGACTTAGATTGCCGGCGGCAAAAGCATTACTGAAAGAAGACATTATTCGTGGGACAATGGTTGGCGCGAAGATAATGGCGAAATTCGTTAACCCGCAAGAAAGAAACGAATCCCCAAGAAAGTCACTTAGGCAAAACGCTGATGAAGTCAGCACTGGATTGTTTGGCACCCTGAATGGCCGATAGATCGCCACAATGATTCATAGACATCCGCCTTCAATGTTTCATGTGGCGAAATCGTCGTAATTGCCTGGTTTTGATGGGGTCAGGTCGAGCGAATTGGCCAATGAGCCTATTTGGACAAGAGTTAACGGAAAAAATATTCAAGGGCAAAAGTGAGTTTTTTGCGTGGCGAAAGTCGCTGGATTTATCGACGTAACAAAAGCCATAAAAAGTTGGCTTAGCTTACGTACGGAAGACCGCAAAGAGTTGGGTTTGATTCCTTGAAGAAACTCATTCAACCAAACACGACATTAGCGAACCTAGACGTGTGTCTTCGAATGGCGTGATTGGATGAAAATATAGAACGTCAAGTCTCCGAGATTATCGCAAAGCACTTAATATCGCACGCCCGAGTTGTGTTCCAATAAAGTTGATGAACTTATCAGGCGGGAATCAGCAAAAGTAGTGTTGAGTAAATGGCTATATTCAACAGCCGACGTAACTGATTCTAGAATGAGCCAACTCGCCGGTATTGACGTGGGGAGCCAAGTTTGAAATTTACAGCATCATCAATTCAGCTCGCCGATGACGGCAAAGGTGTGGTGGATGATTTCTTCAGAGATGCCAGAGTTACTGGGTATGTGTGATCGTATTTACGTGATGAAACGAAGGGCCGTTTTGTTGGTGAGTTTAGACAAAGCTGTGCGAGCCAAAGAAAAAATCATGTCAATGGATAGTGAAAGCGTAAACGGAGCAAAATAATAATGAACAAAAAGAAACCTCTACAGTGATCAGTCGCAACCTTCGTTGCCAGCTACTTGAAATCGCATAATGCGTGATTACGGCATGTTGGATCGCACTGGTTGTGATTATGGGCATGTTTCAAGTTTTTGAACGCGATGCATCTTGAATGCGTTTCCCGGTTACTTAACCAATTTAATTTTTTAACAGAATAGTTACAATCAATTATCATGGCAATGGCATGTTACTAGGTCATTGGTAGCGGGCAACATCGATTTATCGGTTGGTTCGGTGGCGGGCTATCCCGGTGCGTTAGCGGCGGAATGGCAGGTGATTATGACTGCCCCAACCATTATCGTGTGCCAGTGTGTTCTTATCGTTGGTTTGATCATCGGTGGCTTACGGCTATTGGAATTGCCTACTGGAAAAAATCCCCGCGTTTATCGTCACTTGCAAGGCATGTTGGTGTTTCTGGTCTGAACTTTGGCCTTGTTGGAAGGCCAGTCTAAATTTGGCCCTTTTTCCGAAAGTTTCAATTGTTGAGTACAGGGTTTGTGCCTGAAATGTGGTTTGGTGTTGGTCGTCTAATGGTCACGCTCTTGTATTTGGGTAGTGTTTGGCAGCGAGCGCGATTGTCTTTTGGCTGCACCAGCCCGTATTTCAGCGTCTGAAAATACGGTATCCAAGATGAGCGCTTTTTCGTTCTTTATCGTTAAGAATGCTTTGAATCGCAGTGGCTATTATTTTAAATTTGTCTTTACATGTTGAGGCACTTTACCGTGGCCTTGCCAAATGTGCTGATGACCATGGCGGTGTTGATCGCGATTATACCTTCATGACCAACAGCACCACAATTGGTCGTCGCAATCTATGCTTTGGGTGGCAATGTAAAAAGCCGCTAAGCTATGCGGGTATTATACAGAACTGCTTAACCTTTTTGACCTTTGCAATATGGGCATGTTGGCCAGCATTGGCCGTTTGATCTTTGCCGCACGCTTAAATACAGCGACGCCAAAAGCCGGGTTTCGCCATGGTAGTTAGATGTTATTGCAGCCGTATTATCGTGGCGCTTCCAGTCCGGGCGGCGTTGGTAAGATCATCGGCAGCGGTGATTGGTGCCTTCAATCATTGGGCGTAAATGAAACAACGGGATGTCCGATATTTGGGTATAGGGATGATTGGCAAGCAGGTTATTAAGGCCTTGGTATTGCTCGCTGGCGGTTATACTTCCGACGTCCTACACAAACAAAAAGCGCGCCTAAGAACGCTCGGGTTAAGGAGGTTGATTTAATGTTTGTTTTAATTCAAATTAAACAGGGTGGCGTGGTCCCTGTCGTGAAGTGCTTTCTAAATGAAGTACGGCACACCTTGTTCTTCATGCGTCGAGTGTTTACGAACTTCGCAAAAGAAGCGTTTAAAAATGGCGTGCCGCTGAAGTCCATTATCGAAAAACATGGTTTGGGGCGAGTCTGTGAATTTGGCCGAACTTGCTAAGAACAACCAGTTAGATTGTCCCTGTTCGCAGTCCAGATCCGGCACAACAATGTATTTAACCGGAACAGGAATTGACTTCGATTTAGGTTCTGCCGCGACGCGCGTAATTGCGATGCATGCGAAAAGCGAAGAAACTTGACGGATTCGTATGAAAATTTTTTCAAAAATGGGCGTGGAAGGCGCAAGCCTAAAGGACGGTCAAAAAGGTGTATGCAGCCAGAATTGGTTTTTAATTAAAGCAATGGCGCTGGTGTGATCGCAAGCCGGGCGATGCTTTACCTTCGCCATCTTTTGCTTTAGATGGCGGTGAAGAGCCCGAAATCGCTGGCTTTTACTTGGTGGGCGAAGACGGCAAAGTACATCCGTCTTGGTTCTACACCTTGGCGAAAATGAATTTTCTGATCACATAACAGAGCGCCAAAACTATTTGTATCTAAGCGCATTCGAAATTGCGCCCAGCGTCGTTTGGCCCTGAACTGCTGGTGGGTGAACTACCAATGCAATATTGATGGTCATTACGCCATTGAACGTGGTGAGAAAACCCTGTGGGAAAAAGGCTTTTTTTATCAGGTGAAGACAATATGTCACACACCTTCAAAAAACTTAGAACATTCATGCATTTCAAAATATTCGATTTTCCGTCAGCCGGGTGATCGCAATGTGCATATGTTTTGGCACAGCAACCTTGTCTTTCGCCGATGGTATTCAGGCTCAAGAAGGCCGATGTCTTTGAAAATTTCCTCTCCGACGTTTGTCTGCCATTACGGGCAATAACTTGGCGAAGCAGAATGCAAACTTGATACCGAGGTAGCGCCGTTAATGAATAAAACAAAGAGTGCCGTTTATCCCAGATTTAAAGATCGCTCGGTGTTTATATCTGGCGGTGCGACGGGTATTGGTGTCGGCCATCGTTGAAGCGTAAATGCCAAGCAAGGTGCGAAACAGCCCTGTGGATTTTGGAATGAAAAAAGCCGGTACGGCGCCTCGCCCAAACCGCTGAACCAAAGACGGGTTGTGGAAGTGCGTTTGAAGGTGGGTGACATTCACTGACATTCAAAGACTATGCCAAAGCAAATACGTGCAGCAAGCAGAGGCTTTTTGGGCCTATTTCTGTGTGAATGAAATAACGCCGCGAATGATGGTGCGTCCATTCTTGGAATCGCTGACAGAAGAGCGCTTTGATGAAACTGGTTGGGGTGAACATCAAAGCACGCCATGTTTTGCCGCGCAACGCCGTCGCGCGATGATTGCCGAAAGCTTGGTGGTGGGTTGATTATCAATTTTGGTTCTGTGGGTTGGAATATGGCAAACGGCCGTTATCCAACTTACGGCACGAGCAAACAGCCGAACCTCATGGTTTAACTAAGATCCCTGCCCGTGACTTGGGCCGGCTCTGGTATTCGTGTAAAATACCCTTGGTGCCGGGGCTTGGGTGATGACAGAAAAACAACTGCGGAATGTGGGCCGATGGACGCCGAAAGAAGAAAAAATTAAAACAAAGCAATGCTTGCAGGCAAAGTGCTACCAAGAAAACACATCGCTAACATGGCGTTGTTTTTGGGCGCTGGATGCGTCGCCATGTGCTCGGGCGCAAACTTTTATGTTGATGGAGGTTGGGTAAATGACTGAGTTTTTGAGAGAAACACGTTTGTCCCCAAAAAGAATGGCCCAGGTAAATTAAAGTTCAACCCGAAATGTTTGGTTGGAAAATCGCGAGAATCAATATTATTCAACCGCAAGCTGGATGAAAAACGCAAGGCTTTGCCTGAAACGACTTATTTTGATGGTCTCCCCGCATTGGGATTTGTAATACATGTCCGCTAAATTAACGCCTTGTAACGCCCCAACCGTTCGTGATCTTGCTGCGCGAGTCAAACACGGTATTTATGAAGCGGGGTGGTTTGGCCCCTTAGGAGTTTTCCTTTTTTTCAGTGGGAGAGAGCTCACTTCGTCCTACTGCCCATGATGTATCGCCAACATGGCGGCGATGGATGTGGAAGAACGTTGCGAGCCAATCCGCTCTGACGGGTGTTGTCTTATTGCGGGTTTGTGACAAACGACACCAGCATTGTTTAATGGGCCGCGTGTAGTGTCGATATGTCAGCGAATAGTTGTGGTCCTGGTGGCCCGTTTGAAATGGCTACTTAGAAGGCGAGCGCGTGGGTTCTGGCAACCCGCGCTGTGGGCAAATGTCGGAAGAACATCAAGGCCGGCAAGATTGAAACAGGAGGACCTTCATTGAGCCGAGCAATCCAGGTCTCGTTCAGCGGGTTCAATGTAACACCATGGGCACCGCCAGCAC
>Ga0163217_1112602_pt1 | contig 19699 bp, 14 predicted proteins | sample SynspAceP_FD_185933 | JGI IMG/M metagenome (GOLD analysis project Ga0163217, IMG submission 185933) | Saline lake microbial communities from Ace Lake in Antarctica - Synechococcus sp. Ace-P (PacBio error correction) | ecosystem: Environmental > Aquatic > Non-marine Saline and Alkaline > Saline ...
AACCCACAAAAGAGGACAGGGAAAAATTTCGTTTATTTCCCCCCCAAAAATAAAGGTGGAATAAAGGCCTAAACTTTTTTGGCGGAAAGTTGAGGGCCATCTTCGAGAAGAATCCTCCCTAATTTGATGGGGAGTTGATTTTTCTCCCATAAAAAATGAAATGGGCCAGAAGCAGAGCATTCCATCATTCCAGCTTTAACCGATTTTTATTAGAGATCGTAGAAATGTCCAAATGGTAGTACGATGGATCGTTCCTCCCCAAAACCTCCTAAAAAATCATTATTTGGAACTTTTTTACTACCAGATCGAAACTCAAGAAAGAAGGATGCGTTTTCCAAAACGTTTGGAGATTGGGCAAATGAAAAAAAGTGCGGCCAAAATGCAAATCCACTCCAAGCATGAAAGTAAATAGAAGGGTTTATGCTTTGTTGGCTTTTACCCTCATTTGAAGGATTCCTCGGCCATTTTGCTTCAAAAATCTTTTTTGAATATTCTACTTTTCCCCCTACACCGCAATTTTAATTTCACTTTTTCCTAGCGATGCCGAATATTTTCCGTCGGTAAAAGGCCATCGCCCCCTTATTGCCAAAAATCAAATTGAAGCCACTAACCCAGATATCCAAAAAATCTAACGAACGCTGTAAACCGCTCACTGAGCAAGAAGGATTGAAAATCGGGTCAGCTACGCGATCGATCAATGGAATTGCTTTCTAGACTGGAAGCAAATCGCTCACAAGAGAAAACAAATTTACCTCAGATGCCTCACAGAAACTCCGTACTCCTCTGCCTGTTTTCTTTCGAGGGACTTTGGAAGTAACTTTTATTCAGAAAAGCCTAGAACTTCCTGAAAGAGTAGAATCCAAAATTCGGACAGCGCTCCCAGAGTATTGATCGGATGGCCAGAGATGATGGAGCAGCTTTTTGGAATTGGCTCGGTTCGGCAAAATTTTTCAAACCTCCGATTACTTGTCAATCCATTTACTTGAGTTTGGTTCGCAAACTTCGCTCAAAAATGTCTCAAGAGTAATGCGAGGCAAATTGAGTTTTGAAACCACCAATCTTACTTTTACCTCTTATTCTAGAGGTGAATACGAAGTCGCACTTCAGATGATTTTTGACAAACCTTCTTCAAAATTCGCTGAAATATTCGTAAGGATAACGTTTGATTTCCATGCCGGGTAGGAATCCATCAAGGATCGCCTATATCATACTGTTGAGGATCAGGCGAGTGGGTAGATAGAAAAGAGTCCCTTTAAAGCGCCGAAATTTTTGATCCATTTTTTTAGAGAAAAAACTCAGCTTTGGAAAATACCTTTCCGGGTACTGGCTGGGGCTTAAGCAATCGTCAGAAACTCGCTTTGGAATCTAGGGTTTTGGTTGAAAGTACAAAGTCAAACAGGTACAGGTTCTATTTTTCGATTGAAATCTTCAGGAAAAGATTAAGAAACTTAAGACATTCTTAATACTAATTTGAGGATGATTATGGCATTTTTTGCCTAACAAAAGATTCATTCTATGCTAGACCCGGATTATCAATTGGAGTATTCAAATAAAACGATCATTTTTTCTGCTGATTGCTGCACAATAGAGAGAAACGGCCCTCTGGATTTTATGCTTGACCACTCTTTCGTGACAGCAGTCCAGAACCCACCACCAACCCAATAATCAGTACAAGTCCATTACCACTTTCACGAAATCCTGCTAACCCGAGATGTAGAAAAATACCTGACCCTATCCTGTAGAAGCTGGAGATGGCAAACTCTCCCTGAGTGAAAGGAAATTCCGTTCGATTTCCAAAATTTTGGTCCTTTCCAGGTAGTTATCCAATCGTTTTTTGACCGACGTATATGGGTTACTGTATTACCTAGACAGCTAATCGCCGAGCGCATCAAGATCGCCCAGGATCAGATTCCTGATGGTTTTGTCAACCTTTTAAATGGGGCCTATTTCAACTGGATTAGGAGAATTTAACAATACGTGATCGACGTCAAGCCTGGGTTTTGAAGATTCACATACTCCATTTACTGATTTCGCGGACGATTCAAGACTGGGTATCCCGGTCGCAACTTTCGGAATTGAGGGAAGTAGTTGAAGTAACACCTGGGGTGGATTCTCAGGCAATATGAAGTAAGCCATCAATCCAGAGCGATGAAAGCATACAGGTGAGTCCTGGATCAGGTATATGAAATGCCGCTCAACGAAAAATAATTCGAATCGCTGGTGTAGTTATATTGAAAAGACATAACGAAAGCTTTTTTATCGTGGCGAAAGGCTAGTGAAGAGCTTGGAAGATATTTGGAAATATTGTAGTTGAAAGTCCGAGCCGGGAACGCCACTCTATATAAAAGACATTGCTAAAGTAGACTTCGGTCATCGCAATCGATCGGGTGCAGTCACTGCAAATGGGGAAGGTGAATAAAGTACTGGACAGGTGATGATCGCTCAAAGAGCCTGGATTCCAAAGCTACTATTGACGGGTTAAGGAACGTTTGTTGAGATCGGTCTTCCCTTGGCCTGACGGTGTAGTCAACATCACGGGTTTTTTGGATCGGTCAGAAATTGGATGTGACGAACGACCTTTACGGATCGCTGTAAAACCTGATTTTGGTTTGTTTGATTGTGAATTTTGTGGTCGTTTGTACTTTTGGAATATTCCGTCTGCTTGTGGGTGGCGTCCGTTGAATCCCATTGAGTTTGCCTTCTGCGATTTCAATGATGTTACCTCTTTGGAGTCGGACGCCAATTTTGAGTGAAGTTTGGGTGCGATTGAACTTTGGGATATCATCGATTGGTGCAGTATTAATTGTAGAATACATGCATTTCGATTTACTAAAATGGGGAAGAGTCAATCAGCTTACACCTGCCGAATAAGATTGAAAAAAGAGCGAAGTTTTCCCTTCAGGGAGCTTCCAAAATGATCGCATTCTGCCATTTGGGCAGATCATTATCATCATTGTTATGTTACCCTATTTAATCCTGAGTGGTGTGGAGGCAACATGTTTCGTCCATGGCAGAGGTATTCAGCTTTGCATTAAGTAGGTGCAAATGATTTGGGTTGACCTACGTGGCCCGGTGGTTTCTTCTCTAATATTCTAAAAGACGCACACTCTCCGGGTCCTAAAAATATTTCTGTCGAATTATTAACTGCGATCATAAAGGCTATGATCCTGCTATCAAATGGGCTTAGATCATACTAACAAAGCAGTTTTGATTGGAGCATTTTTCGCTTTTTGTGGTCACTCTTTTGTCTTCTCACCAAAATGGGGTCCTGAGTTTGTTCCGACGACTGGATGAAGGAGATTTTGTGATCCCAGCCTTTCTTAAAAACGGGAACACGCTGAACCAATACAGTGGAGACCATTGACGTCAGAGTTGAGTCGATCCTTAAGAAATTTCCGGAGGTGAATGCAGATCGTAACTCGGACTTGGTGGCGGCACGAGGATTCGCATAACGGAATCCGATGTCTATGAAGAGACAGCCGTGATTGTTGATTTTGGCAACCCACCTTTTCTGAGTGACCACGGTGAAGGACCAAAAGATGAATTAGCAGATGCTTTTAAAGATTCTTTGGGAAAATAATTCCTGGATTGGAATTTTGAATTTTAACCCAGCCTAATCGAGAATGCGCTTTCAACGAATTGATTACTAGGGGGGGGGGGGGGGGGGGGGTGGAGTCCGAGCAAGATTTGGCAATCCAAGTTTTTTGGCGAGTGATTTGGACCGTGTACTCAACCTGCCTCAAAAATAGAGGCTGCTATTCAAGATGTAGAAGGGCCGCAGATATCGATTGTGGAGAGAAAAGTGACGCTTGCCTCAAATGTAAAATTGAATATGACCGTGCTAAAGTTGCTCGTTTCGATTGAATATGAAGACTTAATCAAATGTGACTGACGGGTTTTGCTGGGACAAACTGCAGGTAGAGTATTTGAAGGGGAAAGCAATTTGATTTGGTGGTTCGATTTGATAAAGAATCAGAAAGGATATCACTAACTTTGAAAAATGTAGCTGTTCAAATATCCGACTGGCGAATCTATTCCACTTTCCGAAAATTGGGCAACCCATCTCCCTATACCAAAAAGGGCCTGCAAAAATCTCCCGAGAAAAACGCGACGTAGATCGTAATTGGACGTAAATGTCTCGAAATCGAAGATGTACAATCTGTGGTAAATGATATTCAACCATAGTAGCAAATGAAATTGGAGTGCCTGAAGGTACAAATGTAACTTATGGTGGACAATTTGAAATCTTCAACAAGCACGCCAGCCGCTTTGATAAATACGTTTCGATCGCCTTATTTTGATTTTTGTGCTCTTATATTTGCCTTTTCATCACCAAGGATGCGAATAATGATTTTATTCAGCGATTCCCCTTTCTCTAATCGGTGGCGTGTTTTCTACTGCTCGGATATGCCACCTTTTAGTATTTCAGCAGGTTGTAGGATTTTATCGCCTTGTTTGGATCGCGGTATTGAGTATGGTTCGTATTGGATCGACACCTTTAAATCAATGGTCAAAGTTCACAGATTTGAAAGAGCTTGTGAGTTGGAAAGCCAAGTGAGCGGTACGTCCAGTTGCTGACTGCTTCTGCTGTCAGCTTTGGATTTTCTACAATGGCAATTCCTCTTCTGCGGCCAGAGGTCACGGCCTTTAGCCACGGTAGTAGCGAGCCTTGTCACGGCTACATTTTTGACGCTCTTCGTTTTCGTACTATATGTTGCTTTTCAAAGAGAAAAGGGATGAGTGATTAAATTCAAAAAGTGATCACAACATTGGTTTTATTCTTTTTGTACTCCGCTAATGGAAAAAAGGATTCGACGCCCTAACTTTGAAAAAGCACTTGAACTGCTAGGCAAGAACCTCAGAATCCAAGCTGCAGAAAAATCCACCGAAGTTGCAATGGCTAGACAAGGAGCAGTGAATGTGGATAAAACTATCGGTTTACTATGGTTTTTTGTAAAAATGTATTGCCGAAACGGAGTTTACATAAGGGTTGGGGAGTAAGTCAGCGTTTTGCATTTCCTCCTTGTATGCGCTCCAGAAAAATGTGCTTCAAGACTAAGCGTTAATTTCGACAGCAAGAGTCAGAACTTGAAGAAAGAGGGTTCGAGTGAAGTGATTAAAGGCTTTCTTGACCGTAGCAGTATTTTCATCAAAGCTGAGTGATAATTATAATTCTTGGATAGTCCCCCTTTTAGCGCTGTTTTTTGCCAATGCGGCAAGCAGACGATTTTGAAACGGAGAAACGAATTATTTGGAGAAATTGACTCAGCTGAAAGCTCAAGAGATTAAACTCAAAAATCCGGAATCGGAAATCAAAATTATAAAGTAGCCTTAGACCACAACTCAAGCCTTCAATTGAACTGGAGGATGAATTTGGAGTGAGTCGAACCCAGACAGATTTAAAATTCGATAACCAAGAAGATGGAGCTCACATCCAGGCGTACAATAATTATCAGGTGTTGGCTATTCAACGCGCTTCATCGGTACAGGTTGAAAAGCGAAAGCTTGCTTCCCGATATCTCATTGATTTATTCCGTGGTACCAATCCAGGCCGCCAATGCTGCAGTTTTAACCCAGGTTTCAGACTGGCCCTTGGCAAATGCCTTTGTTTTTTCGTCACATCAGAGCCCAAATCAAAATCCTTATCAATTGCATGCAAAGAAACCAGACATATCGCTGAATCAGAAGCTAGTCAAATAGGATTCGAAGTAACTACAGCCATACACAACTCAATTGATCCAGCAGAGCAAGTCATCCGCTAATCTATTAAAGATTGGGAAGCCCTTGATGGAGCAATTGATTCCAACCAAGCAAGTCTTTCCTAACATCAAAGGAGGGAGAAATCGATTTTCCCAATATGCTCAGCTATTGGAAAACTCTAGAACATATTTACACTTCATACCTCAAAGCAGAACTACGAACACGAACTCATTAATTTTGAAAATAATTACCGTGATCGCCTGATGACAGACAAAATACTTTCCTTCCGATTTACTCTTGTGCTTCTAGGCCGCGATAATTACACTATTCTTGCGGTCAGCAATCTTCCGAAACGCCGGAATTGAAATAAGTAATAGCTTCTAGCGAAGAGGGAATAATTATGTTGACTTGGATCAATTTAAAATTCAATGAATAGTGGCCTGGCCAATATGACAGCAGTCAATTTTCTGATGAGATTACTGTTCAAGGGTCAAGTTCGAGTTCCAGTGGAGAATATGCAGGAAGTGACGACTTTCTAACGTGGCTATGTAGTGGGGATGGAATCTGCTAGAAAGGCCAGCTGTAAAAAATAAGGGGAAGTAATATTTTACCTTGGAAAACCGGAAATTTATCCTGCTGCAACAAAACTATCTCGAGGCAAAAAGCAGTTAAAACTACCTCTCAAGTCAGAATATGATCGGCAAAGACCGCTTATGGAGAACGATTGCTCTCAAAAAAAATTATCTGAAAGCAGAGGCTGATTCCCAAGGCACAAGAGCAAAGGCAGAAAGTTTGAAACGTCAATTGGGATTGGCTTCGAATCCAATGCAGATGAGCTCCAGCCTGAATCAATCCCGATCCAAAGTTCCTATTATTCTCCCATTGCCAGGATTTGTTACTGCCATAAATGTGTTCCCTGAGCTTTTATGCAGCCTAGAGCAATGGTACTGGTGAGCTTGATCAGTAGGGAGCATTTGGCAATATTGGAGATTGGTGGTCTTGAAAAAAGGGATGCCAACCCATGTAAAAAAGGGCAATTGGTAGAAGTCGGATTCCTGAGATTCTTCAGAAACCTGACCGCAGAAGTGTTAGGGGGGCAGTCAATCACATGAGGCAGGCAAAATCAATGTGCCATCAGATTTGAAAGATGAATCGAAAGAATCTTTCGCTAGTGCGCAGGATGTTTATTGAAGCAAAAAATCCAAACTGATCCTGGAAGAAGGTTGTCAATCGCACAATACAGCAGTGATTGAGTCTGATGCAAAAATGTATGTCTGGTGCTTAGAGAAAAGAAAGAAAATGGGTTTTCTTGGAGAAAATAGAAGTTTCAAACAGGAAAAATGGGTGAAGGCAACAATTCAGATTTTGGTAGGTTCAAGCTTTCAGTAACTGATCAAATATTGGTAAAAAGGGTGGATTTAATCTTTTGTGATCAAAATTAACATTGCTATAGTTATGAGGAATATTCCCGATTAAACCCACCTGTTTTTTATAGTGAAGTGAATATTTGTTCAGTCTTAATTTTTTTGATTTCCTATCTTACTGGAAATGAAATCTTTCAAAGAAGCTAGCTACCTTTAAATTGGATATCACTGATCAAACAACTCTTAGAATTACTTGTCAAAGGGAATAGCTAGCATTCAAGCATGTTTCTATGATCGGTATTCGTCTAAGGTTTTACAATACATTGCTTCAGTTATACAAAAAATGCAGAAGATGCTGAGGAATGCTCAGGATGTGTTCTGACGCATCTATAATTCTGCCCTCTGTTTACAATCTGAATCCAAGGTCAGTACATGGGTTTTAACAGGATTTCTGTGAACAAATCAATTGGATTTTCCTCCGAAAGAAAAACAGCCAAAAACGAATTTGGAAATCTTCAAGCTCTCTTTATCGAGAAAAGATACTGGGGAAATCCAGTTTGAAAGCAGTGGATTTTTATGCATCCAGGAGTGAAATTGGAAAAAGTCAGGAGGAAGCGAAAAATTCTTTTTCCAGGTAATCGATAGTTATCAGAAAATTTCAAAAAAACTGCTTTTATCTTAACTCAGATTGAGGATCTCCCGCAGCCAAGGAAAGTTGGAGCAATCATGAAATTACACGCAAAGCAGTGGAATCGCTTGTGCAACGTGCAAAAGCCAACTGAAAAATGAGTTAGAAAAAAATACCCTAACCGAGGATTTAAAGAAAATTAACTGCTTAAAGAAAATGGACAAGCGGATAGATAAAGTAATTAGCAAGTACGAAGGCAATCGAGCGAGCTCAAGCGCGGCCTGGAGGTTTTGAAAAATCAAAAACAAGATTCAAAAATCAACAGCAAGAAAGAGCGAAAATTAAATCCAGAGCGAATGGCTTAGCCGCTGCGGCATTAATTGCCTTATCGTGGCTGAAATTTTATATTTATTTCTACCTATCAACTCAAAGATTCCGATTTGCCACAAACTGATGCCTATTTCCAATTGATATCCGATTTTAATATCTACCGCTGATGAAAACTAACACCTTTTTAAAAAATGGCGTTATTGAATCATGGTTTTGAATCAATGTGGTGTTTTAATCGGTTTGGTGGCTAGCCTAAAATGCCGCCTAGAGGTAAAGGCCATTGATTGAAGAATAATTATTTCAGAAAAACTTAAACCTAGACGAGGAACAGCAAGAAACCTATTTCGAATTGGCAAAGAACCATGGTGAACTGATGGCCGAGATTGAACAAAGCAGAAACCTTTGATCGAGACTATTTTCAGTTCCATTGAAGCTTGAAGTTCAAATTCAGAAATGCAAAGATTCGCTTCTTATCCAAATCAATCAATTAGATCGCGACAAACTGACCGACACTTTTCCCATTTTTTAGAATTAAAGAAAGTTTGTAATCCAGAGCAGTTACTTGTTTTTGAGGGATTAATGGATGAAATCATCATGGGTTTTAGTTTGAGGTCAAAAAAAAATCTACCTCCGCCTCCGAGGATTAAATTTTGGCTTTGCGTCAAAAAAGAAAACAAACTCTGCCAATGATGCAAATTGATGAAACTATCTTCCTTCCAATTTTTCTTTTAGGGATACATTTTGTCTTCCTGTGTAAAAAAGCACGAACACGAAGACTCGCTCAAGATACTCTGTGGGGAGCTGCCTTATTTACAATCAGCGGTGTTTTTAAACTCCGATATGGTTTTCTGACCCGGATTCTTTACGCTGATTTTTCACCAAAATCCCTGCATTTCATTTTACAAACCAACCTGGGAGAGACTATTTCAGATGAGAGAGGAGAAGAGGCAGATTATGGGTTGTGGACTTTTTCTTTACCACATGCCCCGGCAATTTTTGCCCCAAGAAATGACCGTAAAATGAAAACTATCCAAGAGGCCTTTCTTGAAAGCGAGCAAGTAAGCATTCTTTCTCATTCGGTGACACCGGATTAGAATCAAGTCGAGTTCTTAAAAAAAAAAAAAAGTCAAAAAAAGAAAAATAATGCGATACAATGGGGTGATACGGAGGAAATGGCATTTGCTTGACGGGGATCGGGAAAAATTTTATGAAATGGCTCGAATTAACTTATTTCGTAGAGGAGGATTTAGGCCTTTTGAAGCGCCCGATAATTCCTCCACACTGAGAATTTGTCCTAATTGCCAAAAATCGCATATCAGAAATTTAATAATCGGATAAACAGTGCTCCTGTCAATCCAACTAATTTCAATATTAAATCCTTAAAAAAATCTTAACCAATAAAAATCAACCATGAAAAAGCTACTGCTAATTGCCTAATAATGGAATCAGAAATTTTTGCTTTTGGCCAAGGCCCAGGACAGCAAAGACCCGAAAGATCTTCCCTGAAGAAAATGATAAAAAAGGGCGAAACTGAGTTTGAATCTACTGACGCTCAGAAAAGAATGGCAAGAAATCCAATAAAAAAATATGGAAAACCGGATTCTGATCGTAAAGAAAGCTGAGAAATCTCGTGCTGCAAATGCCAAAAGAAACTAGAAGCCACAACTGAACGCTGACCAAAGGAAATTCAAAAAAAATGCGACCAGGACAAGGACCTCCACCAAAGGCGGAGGCCAAATAAACAGATTAAATTTTCCCGCATGTTTTTTCCTAAAAGTTAAAACCGCTGAGTGAACACTACGACTTGAATAGAGCTAAAGCTAGCTGTTGATATCCAAGTGTTTGTTCGTAATAAAAAAAACTACAAATAAATAGAGCAATTCAAAATTTAATTGAATGCAACCGAAGGGATTTGAAAAAAAAAGCGTCTAATCAATTAGACATATAAATGTTTTAAGTTCAAACCGTATTAATCTTAAAAATCAATAAAAGAAAAAAAATCAAAATTGGTCAATCTTTGGAATACGGATTCTTTGGCTTTAGTTATCACTATTGCTCTCTTGTAAAAAGGGATGAACGATCCTATTATTGATACACCAGCAGCAGGTTCTGTAGATGTTACAAGTGTGTTCAAGCAAGCTATACAAAACGGAGTTACCATCTCCACAATAATGTTCTATTAACGCCACTTCTAACGAACTCCAAATCAACGTGTCAGCTTAAATTCGGGGCGAAGGACACCGCTTTAAATGAGTTAAATCCGACTGGCGTAAATCGCAGGGAATTATTCGAGAGAGAACAATATTAAATGACTAATTCCAACTAACCATCTCAGCCAGCGTCAAGAAAGTACTGCACTTGGAGCAATTGGCATGTCTTTTGTTTAAATGGTGTTCCTATTTACAATTGACCGTGAGGGAGGTAATGTGCCTTTTGGAAAGCTATGGTTTTACAACATTTCGAAAGGGCAGGTCCACACGTTGGGCCAAGCGGTTATCAAATTATCACGTTAATGAGAAACTTTAACTAACAAGACGATAGCAAAACTTGGTGGTTTTCTTAGAGATGGGTTCCTATTTATGGTAGAAAAAATGTGTTTTCAGGCGTCTATCCATCTGAATTTAGTGAAAAGGAGGACTAACAAGTACAACGGCAGATTTTCCTACAGCTATCTATCATTACCAATGCTCCTAATACAACATTAACCCTGAAATCTGGAGTCTATTATACTTAAATCTGGAAGTTATCATGGTACAAAAAGAAACGTAATGTTCAAATAAATTTAAGTAATTCTTATTGTGCTCGTATAAATTATTGTTGTGGCAAAAATGAAACTCTAACAAACGAATATTTTCAAGCGATTATAGAAAATGTAGAGTTCTCTAAAGTGGCAAACCATACTGTGTATGTAAGTGATACTGCATTAAGTTATTGAAATGGGGTTTACCATTATAATTGGTAAACCCTTTTCGGGTCTTCATTAAAAACATAAATATAAAAATGATAGCATAAAAAGTATTAGTTCTTATTTAGATGGTAAAACACATGGAATATCAAAATCATTTCGTCATAATTGCCGTGATAGACACTGAAAGGAAATTTTTAAAAATGAAAAAGCCTACGGCAGCATATAGGGGTATTGGGAAAAACGGAATAAAAATTTGATTTATCACGCTAATGACAAAAGAAGAAGTATACAAAAAACAATGTATGAAACTGGTACTCGTTATTGCGAATTAGAACATACCAATGCAGTGAAAAAGGATGCAAAAAGCATGGCGGGCAAAATGGCAAGCTTATACTAATATGAAAGTAAAAAAATGGTGTCAGATATGGACTTCAAAAATCTGCCCTATTTATGGCCTAAAGATCGGAAGTTCTAATAAAAAAATTGCTCATGGTTTTCATATTGATCCAAATTTCCCTTCATAAAGAGCACTTTTTACAGAAAAAAGATGAATGGGCTCTAAAAAGCCCAATGAAGTTTTAACATAACGAAACTTTTTTATGAAAAGAAAGCAAAAGCCTTTTCGTGGAAATAAAACAAACCACCACACATCACAGGGAGACTTGCAAACTTGGAGTTTTGGTGGCTTCTCATTGAGCTTTAGTTTTTTAAAATTGAATTTTTTGTGCCGATCCTAACCTGTTTGCAAAGCGCTAAACCGTAGTTCAAAAAGTGAAGGTTGAGTATTGATAAAGTTTCAAATATTTTATTGGATTGGTAGAAATATGTTTATCAATAAGAAACCAGTTGCTTAATTTTTGTTGAGAAAAACACTCCTCTTTTTGGATTAATACTATGTCCTCTTCTTTGTTCAGATTTCACTTTGGCCAAACTTGTCCTATAAAGAAACGAATGGGAAGGCCCTTATAACCCAAGGAATCTTATGAAAAACAAATCTTAGAAGGCCCGTATTTTTGGAGTATTTCCTGGCAATTGAAGAAATGAACAAGTCTTGGTTCCCATCGAATGCCTTTTGGCAGGTGGACAATCGCTGAAGGCATATATTCTGCAATTGGGCCTGAAGAGTTGCGAACAGCTGGAAAGCCGGATTGTAGTCCATTTTTACCCAGGAAATAGATGAAATGCAACTCAACAGGTTCGAATGAGGGGAATACCTAAGTTTTACCCAGAAAGATCACGATTGGCTTTCAAAAAATATTTCTCAAAAGGTGGATATGGCCAATTTACCTTTATAGAACCCTGCTGGCTAGAAAAATATGCAGGATATGCTTGGCAGTCTGATACCACAAGTTATTTGAAAAGACTTTTTTTAAGTTTCCATATCCCTGTCGAAGTTTTGGTGGTGGTTGATTATACTGGAAATTTACCGAGCATATTGGGGGAATTCCCAAATTCAGCAGATTGTCGCGGCACCTTAAAAAGCTCCCAAAATCAAATGAAGTCATCAAATCCTAAAAACAGAACTTAACGATATGCCACGAGGTTACTTGATGTGGCTCGAAAAAGCTTTTTCTTTCAAGCATTCACAAGCAAAGAAATAACTCGAAAACGTGCATGCTTACCGCTGGATGTGGGCATTTACCTAGACAGTTTATATCCGATTCCAGAACTCTTCTTCTTACGTTTTCAAATTGGTGAAAGGAAAGAAATCATCAGGTTACACGAATAGTTAATCCTGTCCAGCTCAAAGTGATGTTCCACGATCCTGATAGCTTGAATCGCTAGACTTTATCTTTTGGATGAGTTACTGCTTAGGCTTAGGTAAGAAGTTGTGGAAGAGAGCGATGCTTTTGCTGAAAGCACACAATAAGAAATATATCTGGCTGGAGTATGGGAGACAATCTCCGAGCGATTAGGAATTTCTTTCTGATCAGCGAAATGGGTTTTGAAAAATTCAGCTCACAACCCCTTTTCCTTTGGGGATGAAATCCACGACGGATTTGGTTATGAAGAGGAGCGGTTGCTCCGATTATTAAGGATAGCATTAACAATTTCAAAAGTTGTCCAAAACTGAAAAAGGCTTATCGAATGCTCAAGAGCAATTGATTTTGAAGATCCTTCAACCTCTCCGTTTTTCAAGTTTAGTAATTGTGCTACTTATTTTTTCCACTATTTCTTAAAAAGTATGGAAAATTGGGCTCCTAATTTAACAATAAAAAGTTAAATAAGTACTTATTTACGTACTTAATTTTTTTTTAAAGCGACTTAACATAGAATTAATTCATTTTTGATAATTGCTGATTAATCCTGAAGTTTTGTGTGTATAAGTTTTGGTGAAAATTAATAACCAAAAAAATTAACTATTGGAAAACATCCTACAGAGAAATGACTGCTCCACACAAAAACATTTTGGCAATGGGATTGCAACAGCTTGCCTGTTGTTTACCATAATTTTTCGTTTGGCCCAGGAGGCCCTATCAGGCGAAAAGTGAGTGATACAAAACAATGACCTCTGCGCGGGGGCAACTGTCTTGGTGAAAGGATTAATCGTGGAACGATAACAGAAGTGGACGGAAACCTACACTATTTCGGCCAGCACCTAATGAGGTGTGGTTTTTTCCTTTGTCGGTTTTGAAAATATTTGAACGCACAGTGGAAATCAAACGATCATAAATGTGGCTTTGACCGATAGGATGGCTTTCTTTCTGAGGTAAGTGGTAACTGCACTCGGAGTCGAGCGTGAGACTCAATAAGCTTTGGGATACGTCTTGTTCAGGCTGTTGATGGAATAGATTTGACCGAGGCTCGAGAGACAAATGTTCCATCAATTCGCTTAAGTGGCCGAGTCGCCTGGGTTCAAATCACCATGGGTCCCAGTGACATCGAAGAATCACCGGGTACTATCCGAGGGGAATCCTCTTTGAATATCAATGCAAATCAACCGGCTATTTGTTAGTGGATGGGGTGCCGATTTTCAAAATTAATGTGGTAGGGTCTTCAGGATCAGGATAACCAAAGAAGTCGATACGGTAATTCGGCTGGAGAAATCAACCCTGATGACTATCGCATCGATGACAGTTCTGAAAGGACCAGCAGCTGCCGCATTGTAACTGGATCAAGAGCTGCCAATTGGAGCAATTTTGATTACTTACTAAAATCTGGAAAAAACAGACTGGATTAGAAGTGGTCATCCCCACTCAAACAACGAACTTTTTGATAAGCACTGTTCCTTCCTCAGTGGCTAAATACCTACTGGTCAGGGTAACAATGGTCCATTCTCATTTGTCCCAATGGTGCTGGGATCTGGTATCGCTGATGGCGTGGACGAAAGCTGGGGTCCAAACTCGATGCTGGAACTTATGATTCCCACAATTTGATCTCCTAAGATCAGTTCCCGGTTTTTCGAGGGGAGATTTGATGCTCCTACGCTGGAACCACCATACAGCTACTTCCTTGGGTTTCTCAGCGCTAAATAATAATCAATAATTTCTTTCAAACGGGCGTCACTCGTTAATAACAGTGTGGGCCTATTTCAAGGTGGAAATGAAAAGTTCTAATATTAGACTTTCCTATACTAAATTTTGGATCAGAAAAGGAATTCGTTCCGATACAGACTTGAGGCGAAATACGATCTCGGTTACAGCGGGGCAACTAAAGTCACGGATAAGTTGACCGTTTAACTCTTGGTTTTAATTTTCAGCGAACAAATAGCGGTAAACCGACCAACATATCAGCTTAACGTAACAGAAAATCTAATGTACCTCTGGATTTGGGTATGGCAGACAAATCAATACGGCGAATCTTCGAGATCATTGGCATGCCCGGTTGGGAAGGAAGTGCAGCAGTTTAATTACAACTACAACTACCACGATAATCCGGTATTTTCAATGTTTTGAAAATACTAACGACAAAGAAAAGATCGGATTTTTGGAAATATATCTTGAATACAAGTTCACTCAAAAGTTGAGCTGAAATGCTCCGACTGGACTAGTACTTACAATGAACTTCGTGATCGAAAGCGTGCATTCAGCACTCAGCGTTTTCCAAGGGAAATTACAGAGAGGATGGATAATTTCTTTTATGAGCAAACTCCGATTTTCCTTTTACCTATTCTGAAAACAACTAAGCCAGTTGGGTCTTATTCCATCGCTGCTGGAGGTAAATCTATGGGTGCCAGGAAAATAGATATGTGGAAACTGTAGCCCTCAATTGTTGAATTCTGGGATTATAACTTCAACGAATACTGCTGTAAAACCTTCAAGTCAATCAATGTCACTTCAGAGAAGCGAAATCAACTCCTTTTAATGGATTTGGTCAGATAGGCCTGACAAAACATCTATTGCTGATGTTACTGGTCCCGGAAATGGACTGGTCAAGTACCGCTACCAGCAAACAACATGATAGCTAATTTCTTAATCCTTCTGCCTACGCTAGTGCAGTAATTTCAGATATGATCTACACTGCCATCTGTCATCTCATTTATGAAAGTTCGTGCAGCCTATGCTGAAAGTTCGGAAATGACACAAATCCATATAGTCTTTCCTAATGTGTTATAATTCCTCAAAGTAAGCATGGCGGAAACCGATCCAAGCGAAATCAGAATCCCAGTAGAATTGTCAAATGCAGATCTGAAGCCCGAAGCGGACGGGAGCATTCGAAATTGGAAAACAGATATCAAGGATCAATAAGTAGGCCCTGGCCTGATTTTCATTATTTTCTGACAATAGGACTAGAACCAAAATTATCCCAATTGAGTGGATTATCGCTACACGGCTACGCTTCTCGAATCATCAATGCGGGGTGATGATTCAAAATCAAGAAGTGAAATTGTATTGAAGTGCCAAGCCGAATCGCAGAATAGGAAATGGATTCAATTGGGACTTCATCGCGAATTTTACCCGAACTCGTGAAAAGTACTGTGATGACCGAAGGGCTAGCCCTGCTACACACTTACGATCGTAATGGTGCAGATCATCCAAGCAAGAGTAGGAGAGCGAAATGGGGAATATCTACGGGGCCGTTGGTTTTGAGCGACGTGGAGGATTCCAAACTCAGAATTCTTTGGGCAGATCGTCCCATAATTCTAACAGTACACGCCTTCGCGATCCTGAGTTAAAACCTTCAAGGAAATACAATCCGGATTGGATGCTGGGCTTGCCAAAATAACTTTACCTATAAAGGCATTTCCCTTGGATTCTTATTTGATTCCGAATACGGTGGAAATCGTCGTTTCCCGTACCAAACATCGAAGTACTTCAGGACAGTTGGCAGAAACAGTCTAGCGGACGTGAAAACGGCTATGACTTGTGTGGAAGGAAACGGTATTGTTAGCCCAGGTGTGGTGGAAAAAAACTCCGACGGTTCTTTAATAGCCCAAATACAGTTAACAATTCCATTCCCGTAACTGGCACAATAGATAATTATAGCGTACAAATGTCGAGGCAAGCAAAATACGATAATGCGACTTTCTTGAAATTGAGGGAAGTGACGATTGGGTACAACAATCCTAAAACTGTCTTTGGAAAATATGCCTATTTCCAGGATGTGCGTCAATTCTCTGTCGTAGATAATCTGGCCTCTTTGACCGCACGAATGCCTCACTTTGCCAGAGACTTTATCTATGTCAGGAGGACAGTCAACTTCGCCTGGAATTGAAAATATGGCATTCCCTTCTAGCAGAAGCATTGGATTAATGTAAATGTTAAATTTTGATCGGTTTAAAAAAACTAATTCTAAATAGAAAGACCAAATGAAATTCAATAGAAAATATCTAGTAGGATTAAGCTTAGCGACCCGTTTTTTTTTGCGCTTAGCTCCTGTGACAAAGATTTCGAAGAAAATCAATATGAATCCCAATTCGTTCCGGAAGTAGTTCTTCTGACTTGCTTCTGCAAATGTGATGCGAAGCACACGAATAAATCGCCGAAATTGCTTGGGGCATTGGTAATGTATGGTGATGCAGTACTCCGCAAAATCCGTTTAACAAAACGAGGATCGGTACAACTGGGACCGGTAAGAGATCCATATAATAATTTTTATAACTCACTAAGGACTTTGAATATGTGATCGAGATACCTCAGGTTGCAGCCCAGGAGAAAATAACTACGTGGGAGAGCCAAAGTCCTGAAGGCTCATTTAATACTCCTTCATGTTCCGATGCTTATGGAGATGTTTTTACCTTTCGCCGAGGCTAACTAAGGCAAATAGATGGGGTGAATTATCCCCAGTTTTGTACTCCCGAAGCTATTTAATGCGGATTTGAAAGATTTGGACCTGAAAGCAAATGGGCCGCTTTTTAGGAACCAACTGCTGAGCAAGTGATAAGGCGATATCTTCTTTGATGGGGAATATTATGCAGATGGAAAAAGTTTGCGAATTCGCTTCGGCTTCGTGTATTGTTTGAGAACTGTCTGATAGACAAGATCCTTCCTGCGATGCAAAGCGATCCTTTCCAATTCTACTTCAGAATCCAATTTTCACGGAAAATGGACGATCAAAGCGGTATTGCAATATTTAGGGGATTGTGCCTAATCAGCATCCGCTTATACGAACTAGATCGGGTCATTTGATGAGTACAGGATTGAAGTGAAAACATGGAATAATAGACTCAAAATGCTCAATGATTCCTCCGTTTGTACGCCTACGCAACAGCACGAACTATGCTTCCAGGCTCGGGGGTACGTAGAGTCCCCAACGGATTATTCAGGGAGTGCGCAAAACGGGCCTTGCAGATGAAGAAGCACGTTCAATTAGTTCTCCGTCAGGTGACCCCGTTTAGGAGGATCAAATCAGTATTTCTCTGAATCGATTGCTTAATTGGTCTTGCTCACATGCACTTCTTTTGGCACCAATCCAACCTGGTTATCAGGCCTACCTTGAATGAGCTACGCAGAATTTACAGTTATTTTAGAGAGGCTCGAGAAGCGTCGGATTTATTTCCTCTGGTACCCGCTGCATGACTTTATAAAATGGGAATTAAGGCTTCTATGAGTTACTTACAAAGAGCGCTACGTAAACGGTTAAAATCTTCCTGCAAATCCTGCTGAAAACTGATTGTTCTGATTCTTATTTCCACACAAGCTGAAGGTAGCTTATACAGGAACTTCAACTCAGAAACTTGAAAGAAAATCGGAAACTCAGAAGTGGCTTTCACTTTTCTTCACAGGTTGGAGGCTTGGTATGAATTGGAGAAGAATCGGGCTATCCGGATAGTCAAATTCTCTGGACGTCTGCCCGCTTTGTATCAATACAGTTACCGGTGAGATACAATGATTCCATTCCAGTATTCCAGGGCATTGAACGGAAGAGAATTAACACCAAGTGATCAAAAGACAAGGTCCAGATGCGATACTACCCGAGTTTGGTGGGACGTGAAATAGGACTTTATAGAAAGCTGAATAAAGTCAGAAAATCCTAAAACTGTTTATGAGCTTAATTGGGATAACGGCTCCTTTTCAGTTAGAATTCTGAAATTTGTGAAATGGGTTTTGGCAAATAAGAGGTAGCGAAAATTCAATAAGCTGATGTTCGAAACCGAGAAAGCGAAATTCTAAGCTATATTTCAGAATGTCTGAAATGAATTAAAAGCTAGTATAGTTTGGAACTCTGAAACAGAAGTCCGAAAACCGTAAACTTTGAAAATAAATAGAATTTTAATTCGCTTACTTATGGAGCGGATTTTTTTAAAATTTTGAAAACACAAATGAAAAAAAAGTATCTCTGCTCTTTTTGTCCTTGCCAGCAAAATTCTCGTTGGATCTCGCTCAAGCTCAAGAATACAAAACTGAAAATATGCGTATTGATCACCTTTGATGCCTATCGCTGGCAGGAGCTATTTCAAGGGCGCAGACCCCTGATGTGCAATGTACCGGGGTGATCGAAACTCCAATTCTTCTTTTGGCAGATTATTGTCATACAGCCCGATCAAAACGAAGAGAAATGTTATTTCTTTTTTCTGGAATACCATTGCCAAAGAAGGTCAGCTCTATGGTAATCGTGCCTTATGGCAACGTTGGTAGACAATCAGAATAAAATGTGGTTTTCCTACCTCAGGGTAACAATGAAGTGCCTTACCGGATTTGCCGATGATAAGCGAATTACCAGCAGATGAATAAGATCTAACAATCAAAACGTCCTTTCTTAGAACAACTTTTTAACGTCGGATGCCTGATTACCCAAGGCAAAGTCATGGCTTCGGTTCTTGGGATGTTTTTCGTACATTATCAATGCTGAGCGTAGCGGGATTTCCTCTTGGTAAATTGCTGGCTTTGCAAAAGCTACTTGGTCCGAACTTGACCGAAAAGGAGCAACTGGATCAATCGTAAATGCAGGAATGAATGAATCCGAGGCCCTTGGGGTGGTGTTCGATTGGATCCCTTTACCTCAGTCATTATGCGTGGAAGCCTGTGAAAAACCAAGAAACAAAAGTGGTTGTAATATCTCTTATGGCGAAACGGATGACTTGGGCGCAATGACAATAAATACTGATCGAATACATCTGGTCAGCCCAAGCAAACTGATGCCTTACATCAAGAGAAATCTGGAATCCTCCAGTCCGAATCACAATACAAGTGATCAAAACTCGATAATCATTACGGTTGATTCACGGCGGAGGCGTAACCTAATAATCTTCTTGGAAAGGTCATGGTTCCGGACATTCCCTGAAGCTGGTAATCTGGATGATTGGGCCAATGGGACCAGATACGCCTGCCTCTGGAAAGAAATGAAAATCAATGGACAATGGCAAAATCTGCAATGGTCCGCTTCGAC
>Ga0163217_1072470_pt1 | contig 19696 bp, 27 predicted proteins | sample SynspAceP_FD_185933 | JGI IMG/M metagenome (GOLD analysis project Ga0163217, IMG submission 185933) | Saline lake microbial communities from Ace Lake in Antarctica - Synechococcus sp. Ace-P (PacBio error correction) | ecosystem: Environmental > Aquatic > Non-marine Saline and Alkaline > Saline ...
CAACACACAAAAAGAGGGAAGAAAAAAAAATGCGCCGGGCCCTCGGAAAAATAAAACCGAAAGGAAAGGGAAAAACGAAAAGGGGCTTGGTTTTCAGGTTGAAACAACGGTGGTTTTTGCGTCCGGGCGCTTCCGAATGTGGGTCCCAACATGCCCACGAGCGAAGGCCGCGGGCAGGCCGCGGATGGGTTTTCGCCGCAGGAAACACATCGACCGAAGAACACCACGTTCGGGAAGGAAATCGAAATCCCTCGCCGTCCGTGCCATTTCACATTTGGTCTTGCAGCGGTGAAATGTATAAGGTCAAGCCCCCGTCCTCGACACTTCCCACGATTTTCGCCAAGGGGGCTGGGTTACCAGGTTTCCGTCATAGGCGAGCAGGCTTTCAATAGATAATTCGCCCTGCCACCATCCCTGGGTCCGGGCCCCCCATTCTGCACGCAGACCAATCCAAATCAGGCTGGGTGGCTCCGGTTGGCATTGATCAGGTTCAAGACGACCGCCGGGTTTGCGGGTTGTCCGCCGAAAGCCGGCAGGCTTCCATGGGCCAGCGCGATTGGCTTGTCGCTGTGGTAAAGGGTCCAAGGTTCGTTTCATTCGGAAAACTCCCGTGTTTGGTTAATGGGAGTGGGCATTGCAGCGCCTCGGTTATCTCGTTCTGGCTTATTGTCTCTGTCCTAGATCTCCGGATAGATCTTGTAGCGCGAGGCGGACATAGGCCCTCTCATCCGGGGTCTTCCGTGAAAATCGGGATTTGCCGCGATTTTTTGCGGGTCAGCAATCTCGTATTGCGCCGGCTGGTATGCCTCGGCCCGTTCGGGCGTACCGTGTTGGGGGCGTGCCACCGCTTGACAATGATTCGCCAGTTTGCGCGCGGCGGTCCGCCTCGATGTTGTACATCAGGCAATAAAGCCCTCGCCCACCTGTGCCACCTTACAGACCCAGATAATGGTCCGTTGGTTGCGCAGTGATCATTCACCTTGGCATTGCCCAGATCGGTCACAAGCCTTTTTCAAACGCTCGGCCTCAGATCATTAGTGTTCTATGCCTTCGTATCATGGAAGGCATACACGGTTTGTGGAAGCTGCAATGCCCATTTTGGGTTTTTCATGCGCAGGATATCCTTCCGCTTCATCGAGGAGATCGCAACCCCTGCCACCGTATCGGGTATGGATCACACAAGCCCACTTCGGGGCGCGCCCTGCATGCACCGCGCTATGGAATCCGTGAAGCCTGCGTCATTGATCCTGCGCGAAAGCTGTCGTGCAGGATTTTGGCCGTCGAGATCGACCGGTGACAAGGTTTCGAAGCGTTCACCTCGTCAAGCGCGACGGAAGGTTTGATCCAGAAAGGCATGCTCGCCCTCGTCTTTTTGGGCGCGCGAACGAAGATAATGCGTGAAGATGCTGTCAATCCAGTTGGAATGCGCAATTTCAAGTTGCGGTAGGTCAACAGCCCAGATTCGCGGCGTTCGCTGTCTGCCAATGCCCGGCAGTGAACGAGAGCGAGGTGGGAGTGTTGCAAAGTCGGAACCTCTTTCCTTTGGACTGCGGTCGTATCTGATTCCCCTGTGCGTTGCCGGTGCCGAAAGGGTTGTCGTTCAATTGTCCCCTGGTTTGTTTCGGTCCTGCGCGGCCTAAAACCGCAACAAGGCAGGTGAGGACCGAATGACAGCGTAACACCAAGTCTAAGGAGCCACCGCAAATTTATGACAAAAGGCGCGATAACTTTGGTCTTCTCACTTAGTTTCCTGAGGCTTAGGATGCTGCCGTCGTCATTAGGCTGCAACTGCCTGCGACGACCGCGACTGCCCGGCCCTGCCAATGCACTGAGCGGTTAACTGTCTCTGGTGCAGGTCATTTGGCGGGAGACGTCGTTTTGGTCTCATCGCGTGTTGTTATTTTCTCCGTGATCTGCAGTCACCACCTTTGTCTAGACTAAGGGGACACTAACAAGAATTACGCCGGAAACAAAGGACGCCATCTTCTGGACAACTCTGACGGGTGAAAACCGTAGGGCAGGGAGCGCAAGTCCCGTGGATGCGGTCGCAGAGTTAACACTATTTCTTGATCTGTGTGATTCTGTCCTTCAAGGCTTATGAGGAAGATGGTCGAGAAAGCCCGAGCCCGGAATTTCGCGCCACAAGCGCAAGGCAAATTCCGCGACCTGCACAGCAGTCCACGCAACGGCGATTGCAAAAATACCTGATCTCACTGGGGCCGAGGTCGATTGTGGAGCGGCTCGTTCCATGGAACGGTGAATGAAGGCGGTTGTCAGCCTGCGCGCGTTTTTTGACGACAGATCGACGATGATATCATGGACAAGCATTCCGCAGCGGCGAGGATCATGTGTCAAGGCATTTGACGTGCACTTGCCTATGGCACAACTGCCCTGAAGGCGCATCAGACCAGCCCCTGCTGGAGATGCGGCAAGAGCTGCTGGCCTTGCTGGTTGCACTTCGTCTCTACTGGACTGACGGCCCGACGCGGGCCAGCGAGTGACCTGATAGAAAATGCGGCGCAGTCTGAAACTGCGCCGCATACGTTTTATGGAAACTTGCAGGCTTAACTGCATTTGCATGTTCGGTTCCCTTATGATCTCGATTGCAATCGTTCCACATGGCTTGAGGGCAGGCTTCCGCTGAAATTTACCAGCGAGACCGAGATCCTCGGATGGTCAGTTCGGGAGCGCCGCCGCAAAATTTCTTCGGACAGGAATTCATCCGAGCCTGCCCACATTTGGCGATCCCCGTGCGAATTCGAGATCATGGCGGCATTTCAGGGTCGAGAATGAAGTTGATTGAATGTCATCGCAATTCTCGGGTTCTGTGCATCGGCCCAGCCACGGCAGCATTGTCCATCCAGACGGAAATCCGGTTTTCGGATAGCCATAGGCCAACCCGTATCACGCTGGAACCGCGCGCGCGAGCGTCCGCACCGTTCCAGCCGATCCCTGCCGGAAAAATCTCCCGAAGCGAAGTTTCCCCGGTGCTGTATCCATCGCCTTCCAATGCGGCTTGGCCGCGACAAGCGTGTCACGGACCTTGCGCATGACAATCCATGTCCTCGTGCAGGATTCACCGCCCGCGTAATAGATCGCATGGCCAATCAACAAAAAATCCCCCCGGGGGGGAAAAAAACATTTCCGGCAATGCGACGTTGATCTGCCTTCAACTGCTTCCGGCGGGTTGAACGATATCCAGCGGTATTGATGTTGCCGTCATAGACAGCCGTATCAACGGTGATCGCCTGTTGTGCCCCATGCCACGGTACCGAGTTTCGCGGCCCCGGATCAAAGGGTACAATCCGTCCATTTTCCGTGCGCGGATATTGCCGTGGTTTTGACGAAACCGATTGAATTTGTCGATCGCATCCAAAGCCCCTCGTGCCCAGTTTGCAGATAGAATGGTCGGCAACCACGATGTCAAAGCCGTGACCGCCTTGGCGCACACGCGCCAGCGCCGTGCCCGTTGCCTGTCCGAAATGTCACATTCACGTGAAAGCCCGGTTTTCCTGCTTGACTTTCTCAAGCATCTCGGGGGCTGGTATAGTTGCCCCCAGTTGTAAAGGTTTACACGCTTCGGACGCTTGCCAGCCGAGGTAGACGCCAGCACGCGGCGGTCCCCCAGTGCGATTGTTTTTTCATGTTGTACTCTCCGTGTTTGTGCGGTTACCCCGCGTTTGCCTTGTGCAAGGAAAAACAAGGTCACAATACACAGCGACAGCGCCAGAAACATGGTTGGCGAGGCGTTCATTTTTCGGGGGTCACGGCGCGCCGCCAACGCCCCAGCAATAAGTGGGCAGTGTATCCTGCCCCGGCTGATTTCACAACTCGTAAATCACAACGGTAATCCAGTGAGACCACAAAAACCCAGCATGAAACCGGCCATAATCCCCGGCACAGAAGCGGCAGGGTTGATAAAGCGGAAATGCCTGAAAATGGTGGCATAGAGGTCTGACGCCGCCTGTTCAGCGTGGCGATCCATTCGTTTCGAGCCGCGCGCGGGATCGGCAAGTAGGCGAAGGGACATGCAAGAACGCGTAAATGCCGCCAGCCAGATAACCCATACCGGTATAAGCCGTCTGCCCCTTGAGAAAGGCCAACCACGATCAACACACGCAATACCTGTGACCGCGACTTCGGGTACCATCAGCGTTGGTTTGATCAGCGCTAGATGATGGTCTGCCCCTTGAAGCGTGATACCCGCGTAGTGCCAAGGGCCGTCGAGTGTGGCCTAAGAAATGGGGCGGTGGATAATGGCGGCGGCGATCAGGGCAGCCAGAGCGAGCGGATTTCGACACAAATCGCGGACCTGCTGGTTTTCGAAGCGCCGCCTCGTAACCAGCGCAGGGAAAAGCCCGCCCCAGAATCGACTGGCTCTGGTTTCGTTGAACGAGAACACCACCAGAAATGATGAATCGCAGATGAGCAGCAACAAGGGTCCAGCAGCGCAAATCGCGCCAAAAGCCCCGGGCAGGCGGTGAATCGAGAATTGGTCTAAGCCATCGCGCTTGGCCCTCCTGAACGGTTACCGCGCGGCAGATACAGCACAACGCCGTGATGGTGATGAATCAGCAGCACCATTGCCAGTGCCGCGCCCCAAGGGCAGTTTTACGCCCCTGTCCGAATTAACGCGATCAGGTTGCCCAGCATCATCTTCTGCCCGCCACCCAAGAACGCGCGGCGTCACGTAAAGCCCCGATCGAGGGGATGAACACAAGGATCGACCTGCGATAAACCCCGGCTTGAACCAGCGGCAGGATCACATGGCGCAGAGCACCGCGATCCCGGCTGGCGTAAAAAGATCGTATCCGGCCTGCGACAGACGGAAATCCGTCTTGTCCATCGCGGCAATAAAGCGGCAGCACCATCAGCGGCATGAGACTAGGCCCATCCCCCAGCAGCACAGCGAAATCGGTGAAACATCATCGGGATCGGGCTCGTTGATCACGCCCAGCGACATCCAGGGCGGTGTTTGATCTACGCGTTGTTGCGCAGGCATTTCCTGAGGCGAAAGTACGGATCAGCAGTTTTGGTCCAGAACGGAATGGGTGATCAGAAAACCAGCCATACCTCGTACGTTGTTGGCGGCGGGTGCGATGAACCACGCCGTGGAAAGCCGAGGATCGCACAGATCACCGTGGTTTTGCGCCGACGCCCAGACCGAGCGCCACAGAACGGCCAGAATGTGCCTGAAATTGTCGTTAACATTTTCGGGGTCGAAATATCGCGGCGCCTGAAGACGCGGACCATGCATCGGTGGAAAACTCCATGCAACACCGCATGATTGCCGGGCTGAAGAAAGGAAATACATGCACCCACGATCTCAAGCGGGCCCGGAGGCCGCAAGAACCAGAACAATCAACGCAGTGGTCGCCAAGCAGCCATTTCCACCCGTGCCCGTTCTTGCGTCTGGTTGGGAATCGCTTGCCCATGGCTTTACTCCCGAAATGACCTGAAGCGCAGGCCGTTCGCAAGGGTCAGCCCCCACCGCGCCGTGCCGGGGGCAAGGCGGGGTCTGGTTGCCCGCGTTTCTTGGCGGCGGCAGGGTAAAGGGTGTGCCATCCGGAAAGATCGACATGAAAAATGGTGTCCGTAACCGAAAAACACGCTGTTGGCACGGTGGCGGTCAGATGGCATTTGCACTGTCGCTCACACCGCCCTGTTCCGGCGGACCAAACGACCGAGACATTGATCAGCCAGCCGCAGGGCGCATCCCTTCGGCAGGCGGGCCGGTATGCTACGCGCCCCCCGGAGGCCCGGACATGGACCCCTGTCGTCAACGCCTCGACCACCTCGACTTGAGGAAATTCGTAAAATCCCCGATGAAAAATCGCGAAATCGTTTCTGCGGGGCTGTTGTAAATATCATGCGGCGAGCCCGAGCTGGAGGATACGGCCCGCCCGGACATCACCGCGATGCGATCCGACATGGTCAGGGCTTCTTCCGAATGCGGGTTCACAAAGACAAAATGATCCCTGTTCGTCTGCAAGCGCTTCAAGTTCATCTGCCATTTCCTTTTGCGCAGTTTCAGGTTCCAGCGCCGACAAAGGCTCGTCCAGCAGCAAGCACGCGCGGTTGCGGGGGCGCAAAGGCGCGGGCCCAGCGCCACGCGCTGTTGGCTGTCCGCCCGAGATTTCGGACGGCTTGCGATCGCCATCGCCTCCATCTGGACCAGCTTCAGCATTTTTCGCTGTCCCGTCGCCCCTTATCCTCATCCGCTGGACGCCCCAGCGAACTCTTGAGACCAACGCCCATTATTCTGCGCGACGGTCAATATGGGAAACACGCATAGCTTTGAAAAACGTGTTGACGGGTCCTCGCATTGGGGCCAAGGCTGCGACTTCCTTGCCGTTGATCCGCACCGAGCCTTCGCTTGGCTGCTCGAACCCTGCGATGACCGCAACAGGGTGGTCTTGCCGGCAACCCGAAGGCCGCAAGCAGGTAAAAAACTCCCGGTGGCGGACGTGCAGGTCTATAACTGTTCCAGCGCCTTGAACGCGGCAGCGGCCTGACCGAAGACTTGCTCAGACCGTAATTCCTCGATTCGGGCTGTGGTGTCGGATGTGGTTCTGACCACTATTATGTCTCCCGCCTATCTGAGTGATGTAATCGTGGCACCTGACAGGGCGATTGATCAAGCGTTTAAGCGGTCGGAGCCTCGCATCCCAGAACGATCTGCCCGCCGAGATCGTTTTCTGGACAGTATGGTGCCACCTGTCATTCGGGGTCGCCTCGATATCACCGTCAAGAATCACGAGATCGCGAGGTAACCCTGACGCAGCATGCCCTTTGCGTCCTTCGGTAATGTTCAGCCAAAGGCCCCGCCGATCGTGTAGGCCGCCAGAAATGTAAGTGCAGATCAATGCATTCGTTCCCGTGCGCCGTCAAAGACAGGACGGTCCAAGGCCGCCTGAATGCCCGGCAGGGGATTGGCAAATCCGCCACGGCCCAGTCCAGGCAAAGCCCCGCGCACGGACCCTCTTTCAGCGAGGCCGGCACAGATAGGCATCATCCCAGCGGGCCTTGCCCGGACTTGGTCCAGTGTCCGGTTGCAGGCGGAAATCCATAGCGGCCCGCACATGCAAGGCTGGATCGAGGCGCGAACGGAATGCCACAGGTCCTGCATGCGGGGGAATTCGCTGCGTCGATCAGTTCGATTATGTTCGATCCGGTGGCGCGCATCACGTTTGCCATTGGCGGCGCGGCGCGCAATAGCCGTCAATCACACGGCGCACGGCCCCGTCACCGATTGGCATGCACGGCAATCTGCAAAGCCGCGTCTGGTCCGCTCTGTCCCGCCGGCTTCCCGGCAAAAGCTTTTCGGGCTGTGCAAGGGATGCACCCCGCGCCAGCCGGGTGTGTCGGGGTAGTCGTTGATCATTACGGCGGTGCCGCTATCGACAACACCGTCCATAAAGAATTTCACGAAAGCCCGAACTTAGCCAAGGTCGTCGTTGAATTCCGTGGCTCATCCGGCTGCGATTCGAGATCAGCGGGGGTGCGTGGTTGCGGGTAGTGGAAGGGGACCGCGACGCGGGCCCTGTCAGCTTGCCCTGATCGCGCAGCGCAGCCACACCCGCAGCTATAAGATATTGCATCCATGTTGACCAGCGAGGTCAAGACCGTGCCCGCGCGCATGCGCCAGCCCGCGTGCCATCCGGGATACAATGCGGCAGATCATCCCGCTGTCGTGGCGGGATCGGGTTCGCAACCCGTGGCTATTCCGGCTGTTGATCCGGTGTTCACCCGACAGACGCAGCACAGGGGCTTTGGCCTCGAACTCGCGCAATTCGCCGGTGCAAGACGGTCATCGCCCATGAACGATCTCGTTGCCCGCGTCAGGGAGCGGCCTTGCAAATGCCCTCCGGCTCCAGTGTGCCGTATTCGCCCAGCTGGTGTGTGGTCTTGCCCGCCAGCAGCAGTACGGACGGTCCGGCAAGGATCGCGTCCAGATCATGCCTGTGTAGTCTGCGATCATAGAATCATAGTCCGCACCCTGACCCAGTACCACGGGCCGGTCCGGGGTTTTGGCGGCGGCATAATCGCGGATCGCCCGAGCCAGCGCTTCGGGGCCCGCGCACGCCCAGCAATGCAGATGCGCCAGTTTTCCGAGCCGCCCATGAACAGATGCAGGTGGCTTTCGATCAGGCCGCGGCAGGACGGTGGCCCCTTTTGCGTCGATGATCCGGCAGTCCCGGTCCGGCCAAGGGCTGCGATATCGTCCATTGTGCAACGGCCAAATGCGGTCCTCGCACAGCGCGACGGGTTCGCCCTTGGCTGGGTGGCCTGTCCATCGTCAGAACGCGCCCGTTGGTTATGATCATATCGGCCAGATTGGACATGCGACCCCCTGCGTTTCGTTTTGATGGCGGCGAATCAAAGTCGCTCGTATTTTGAATCAAACGTTTTTAGGGGTCAGGTCCGCTCTGGTCCAGCCACTTTTCCCTTGGCGGTTTCAGATATCTGGGATCCGCCCGCAACCGCCCGCTTTTGCGGCGGGCATTTGGTCAAGCCAAAGAGATCAGGCGGGTGGTTTACAGAACACTGTTACGGTGGAGGGCACAAGCGCCACAGCAGCAAGACTGCAGCATCACAAGGATGAAAAGGAAAGTGGTTGCGAACAAAAATCTGTTCGACCGCACATCGGGGGCCGGTTCAGCGTGTTGTGCACTGTAAAGACAGATATGCCAAATTTCTGGCGGAGTCAGCATATCCGATCTCGCGCGATGACGGTGACAATCCGAATTGCATCAGATCTAATCCCAAGTGTTTTGTGCGATTAGGGCTGCAATCGGGACCATTGATTCAGCAGGATCGATTGGTGCTTGTTCGAGGATCATGTCCATCATACAGGATGATCTATCGGCCATTAAGAGAAACAGGAAAATCCAAGGGGCTTAATCCGCCCGCCTGCCACCAGATCGGCGATGGCGCCGGGGCAGACCTGCGATGAACAGCTACCGTGAATTAAAAGCTGGCCGCTATCTAGTCAACAGCAGGATCCGAGACGAGATCGATGCCGGTTCCTGTTTCTCAATCAACTCCCACATCTTGTGCCGGTTCAGGCTACGCCTTCCGCGCAGCGCGAATCAGCAAGCGCACCGAAGGCACCCAACACCGCCGCCTCGTCGGGGTGAATATGCCGCTGTAAAGCCCGCCCACAAGCCAGCAGGACAAATGCGCCAGAAATTGTGGCAGCAGTTTGGACATCATGCGCCGAACGGCATCTTGGGCCGTTTTTTGTCCAGACGTTTTGCGCCGGCCGCCTCGACATCGGACAAACACGAATCTGGGGACGCAGCGCATAAGCATCACCATGGCGGATCAATCCCCAGCGCCATCAATCAGGCCGGGCAAACGATACCCCGCCATGAACATGCCGCCGATGGATACCTCGGCCCAGCACGCCGTAAGAATGATCAGCAGCAGGCTTGGCGGGAATCTCATGCCCAGCACCGAAACTGCCCGCCAACAAAGTGCCAGCGCAAAGGCGGGGCCGGTAGCCGTGGCGCGTCAATTTCCGGCACGGTCCGACTTGGGTGAACACAGGGGCCGAGGCAATGGAAACCCCTTGTGAAACGGCGGCGAAAACCGTATTGGCAGCGACTGTTCGCGACACCCAGACCGCAAGAGCATTCGGCGGGCAGCAACTCTTCCGGCCACCTCGAACGTATCGCGAACCGCACATTCGAGACACTGACCAGCAGGCCCCCATCAACACGAAAAGCGGGACGTGGTCGAAAAGGTATCCGCGAGCCGCTAGTAGACCCGTCAGTTCCAGCAAATTCGGAATCCAAGGTTCCGAATATTGTCGCGGATAATCCAGATACCGATGAGGCCACGCGATAGCGCATAAGGCGGATCTGCATCCCCAGTAGCAACCATGCCACCAGAGGACAATTCAGCGCGATCCGATGGCAAGCGTGGTCATGCGTCGGGGTTTCGGGGCTGTTTTGCGGATATGGGCGGCCACGGTAAAGGCAGGCCAGAACTTTGCCAGCGTGGCGCCGATAATGGTGAATGGCGCGAAAGGGAATGTCGGATGGTGAAAACGCCCTGCACGCCGAAGAACTCGTTCCCGAATACCAACTGCCCATGATTGCCCCATGAGGCCCCAGACGATAGCCAACGAAAACGAACTGCGCCGTCAGGGCAAAGAGCAGTTCCAGCGCGTCACGGGCCAGCGGCAGGCGCGATCCGATCGGCGATCAAGGAAATCAGCGCGGGTTCAGCCGACTTGCAGGATCGCAATGGGCGCTTGCAGAACACGATAGGCCACGACCGAACGGCCCGCAATTCGGCCGACGCGGTGATGGGGGAATTCAAGAAAGTTGCGCCTTCACATCTGCGCCACAACAAAGAAACATCAGCGCAGCCCGATCCAGATCGTGCCGATGCTGGATAAACTGCGCGCCGGACAGGGATATGTGTGGATCGCCGACAGGGCCGCGGCGATCCTGTCCCGCCTGCGCCGCGTTGTGATCCCTGCCCCGCCAAGTTGCTGCAACGTGCCCCCTTTTTGCTGGCAACAACCCGCCCGGAATGGTCCGGAGCGGTGTTTTTTTTCCACCGTCAGGGATGGATCAGAGACCTTCGTCCCATGCGCGCAGCGGTTCGACACCTACGCTCGCGAGGCTGCGAAATAGGCTTGAGCAACGTCTTGCCCGCCTCGCCCGTCTGGTTCAAGCCAAGGCTCGACGATATTGGGCGGTTTTCAACCCATGCGCTTTCTGTCGGCGGCGAGGCGGGCAAGACCGTCTCAAGGCATAATTTTGCAGCTCTGGCGCGAGCGTGGTGTCGAACCGTGCGCCGGCATGGGACGAAGGTCTCTGATCCATCCCTGACGGGAAAAACACCGCACCCGTTCCGGACCATTCCGGGGGTTGTGTTTGCAGCAAAAGGGCACGTTGGCAAGCAAGCGGGGCAGGATCACAACGCGGCGCAGCGGACAGGATCGCACGCGGCCCTGTCGGATCACACTATCGCCTGTCGGCGCAGTTCTTCCAGCATCGGCACGATCTGGATCGCTGCGCTGATGTTTTCTTGTTGTGGCAGATGTGATAAGGGCGCAACTTTCTGAATTCCCCATCACCGCGTCGCCGAAATTGCGCCGTTCGGTTCGTGGCGATCGTGTTTTTGTAAATGTATTGTAGCTCGCGCTTATGCGATCCTAAGGTCGGCTGACCCGCGCTGATTTCCTGTCCGCCGGATCGGATCGCGCCTGCCGCTGGCCCGTGACGCGCTGGAACTGCTCTTTGCCCTGGACCGGCGCAGTCGTTTCCGACGATGTCGTGAGTCTGGGCCTCAATGGGCAAAACCATGGGACAGTGCTGCGCTATGATCGCGCGAGAGTAGCTTCTATCGAGAAGAATATTAGCGTCAGCGCGAACGTAGTCGTGCGTAGCGCGCGCAGATATAGACGCGAGCGGACTGCAGAAGTCTGGGCCCTGCCTTTACCAGTGCCGCCCATAATCCGCAACAGCCGAAGCCCCGACGCATGACCACGCTTGCCATCGGATGTCGCGCTGATTGTCCTGCTTGGTTGGCATTGGTGCTCTGGGGATGCAGATCGCCTATGCGCTATTCGGCGTGGCCTTCATCGTACTGGTTATCCCGCGACAATTAAATCGACCTTGGTTCCGGATGCTGGAACTGACGGCTATAGGGCATCGCGGATTTACCTTTTCGCACGATCCCCGCTTTTCGTGTTGATGCCTGCTGTCAGTGTCCTCGAATGTGGGGTCGCGATACGTTCGAGGTGGCCGAAGAGTTGCTGCGCCGAAATGCTCTGCGGGTTCTGGGTGTCGCGACAGTCGCTGCAATACGGGTTTTCGCCGCCGTCACAGGGTTTCCATTGGCCCTCGGCCGCTGTGTTTCACCCAAGTCGCCGTGCCGGAAATGAAACGCGCCACGGCCTACCGCCCGCCTTTGCCGCTGGCACTGGTGGCGGGCAGTTTCGGTGCTGGGCAATGACATGATCCCGCCAAGCCTGCTGCTGATCATACTACGGCGTGCTGGCCGAGGTATCCATTCGGCGGCAATGTTCATTGCGGGTATCGTGCCGCGGCCTGATGATGGCGCTGGGATTTATCGCCATGCTGATGCTTATGGCGCTGCTTGTTCCCAGATTCGGTGTTTGTCGATGTCGAGCGGCGCGCGCAAAACGTCTGGACAAAAAACGGCCCAAGATGCGCGTTCGGCGTCATGATGTCCAAACTGCTGCCCATTCGGCGCTTGTCCTGCTGGTGCTGGCGGGCTTTACAAGCGGCTATTTCCCCGACCGAGGCGGGCGGTGTGGTGCCTTCGTGCGCTGCTGATCGCGCTGGCGCGGCGTAGCCTGAACCGGCACAAGATGTGGGAAGTGTTGAACAGACGGCTCGATTCTCGGTCTCGATCCCTGCTGTGCTGAATAGCTGGCCAGCTTTTTTCACGGATGCTGTCCATCGCAGGTCTGCCCGCCGCCATCGCCGATCTGGTGCAGGCGGGCGGATTCAGCCCCTTGGGTTTCCTGTTTTCTCTATGCGTGATCATCTGTTTGATGGGCATGATTCCTCGACAGCACACGATCCTGCTGATCATGTCCCGATTGCAGCGCCTATCGCAACAAAGCCTTGGGATTGAATCTGATGCAATTTCCGGGATTGTCACCCAGTCAATGCGCGTCGAGATCGGATTTGGCTGACTCCGCGTTTGGCATATCGGTCTTTTCAGTGCACAAGCACGCTGAACCGCCCCATGTGGGGTCGAACAAGATTTTTGCCGCCACACTCCTTTCATCATTGTGATGCCTGGCAGTCTTTGCTGCTGGTGCGCTTGTGCCCCTCCACCCGTAACAGTGTTTCTGTAACCACCCGCTGATCTCTTTGGCTTGACCAAAAATGCCGCCGCAAAAAGCGGGCGTTTGCGGGCGATCCAGTATCTGAAAACCGCCAAAGGGGAAAAGTGGCTAGACCAGAGCGGACCTGAACCCTAACGGTTTGATCAAAATACGAGCGATTTGATTCGCCGCATCAAAACGAACGCCAAGGGGTTCGCATGTCCCAATCTGGCCGATATGAATCATAACCAACGGGCGCGTTCTGACGATGGACAGCACCCAGCCAAGGGCCGAACGCCCGTCCGCGCTGTGCGAGGACCGCATTCTGGCCGTTGGCAACAATGGACGATATCGCAGCCCTTGCCACCGGACCTGCCGGATCATCCGACGAAAAGGGGCCACCGTCCTGCGGGGCCTGATCGAAAGCCACCTGCATCTGTTTCATGGGCGGCTTCGGAACTGGCCATCTGCAATTGCCTGGGCGGGTGCGCGCCCCGAAGCGCGGCTCGTGCGATCCGCGATTAATGCGCCGCAAACCCCGACCGGCCCCGTGGTACTGGGTCAGGGTTGCGACCTATGAAATATCTATGATCGCAGAACTGACACGGCATGATCCGGACGCGATCCTGCGGACCGCGGTACCTGCTGCTGGCCGGCAGACCACCACACAAGGCTGGGCGAATACGGCAAGCACTGGAGGCCGCAGGCATTTTGCAAGGCCGCTCCCTGACGCCGGGCCACGAGATCGTCATGGCGATGACGTCTTGCCACGGCGAATTGCGCGAGTTCGAGGCCAAAGCCCCTGTGCGCGCTGTCGGGTGAACACCGGATCACAGCCGAATAGCCCACGGGTGCGGAACCCGATCCGCACGCGACAGCGGATGATCTGGGCCCGCCGATTGGTATCCGATGGCAGCGCGGGGCTGGGATTGCGCGCGGCAACGGTCTGACCTCGCTGGTCAACATGGATGGCAATATCTATACCGCTGCGGTGCTGGCTGCGCTGCGCGATCAGGCAAGCTGACAGCCGCGTGCGCGTCCCCTTCCACTAACCGCAACCACCCGCACCCCCGCGATCTCGAGATCGCCAGCCGGAGAGCACGGAATTCACGACGACTGCTAAGTTCGGGTTTCGGTTGAAATTCCTTTATGGACGGTGTTGTCGATAGCGGCCACCGCCGTAATGAATCAAACGACTACCCCGACACACCCGGGCTGGCGCGTGATTCCCTTGCACAACCCGAAAGCTTTGCCGAAGCCGGACAGAAGCGGACAGACGCGGCTTGCAGATTGCCGTGGCATGCCATCGGTGACGGGGCCGTGCGCCGTGGTGAATGACGCTATGCCGCCGCCCGCGCCGCCAATGGCAAACGTGATGCGCGCCACCGGATCGAAACATATCCGACTGATCGATTCGCAGCGACAATTCCCCGCATGGCAGACCTTGGCAATCGTCGCCTCGATCCAGCCCCTGCCATGTGCCGGGCGCTATTGGATTCCGCGCAACCGACACTGGAACAAGATCGGCAAGGCCCCGCTGGGATGATGCCTATCTGTGCCGCTCGCTGAAAGAGGCGGGTGTGCCGCTGTCCTTTGCCTCGGACTGGCCGGTGCGGGATGCCAATCCCCTGCGCGGCATTCAGGCGGCCTTGGACCGTCCTGTCTTTGACGGCGCACGGGACGATATGCATTGATGCTGCACGAACATTCTGGCGGCCTACCCGATCGGCCGGGGCCTTTGCTGAACATACCGAAGAAACCGCAAGGGCATGCTGCGTCAGGGTTACTCGCGGATCTTCGTGATTCTTGACGGTGAATATCGAGGCGACCCATGACAGGATTGGCACGCAATGACTGTCCAGAAAACGATCTGCGGCCGGGCAGATCGTCTGGGATGCCGAGCTGCCGAACCGCTTAAACGCTTGATCATCGCCCTGTCAGGTGCCAACGATACATCACTCAAGATAGGCGGAGACATAATAGTGTCAGAACCACATCCGACACCCACAGCCCGAAATCGAGATTACCGGTCGAGCAAGGTCTTCGTCAGGGCGCTGCCGCGTTCAAGGCGCTGACAGATATAGACCTGCACGTTCCCGCACCGGAGAGTTTTACCCCCTGCTTGGGCCCTCGGGTTGCGGCAAGACCAACACCTGTTGCGGGTCATCGCAGGGTTCGGCAGCCCAAGCGAAGGCTCGGTGCGGATCAACGGCAGGAAGTCGTCAGGCCCTTGAGGCCCCAATGCGAGACCCGTCAACACCGTTTTTCAAAGCCTATGCGTTGTTTCCCCATATGACCGTCCCGCGCAGATATCGGCTTTGGTCTCAAGATGCTGGGGCGTCCAGCGGATAGGTAAGGGCGACGACAGCGAAAATGCTGAAGCTGGTTCCCAGATGGAGGCGATGGCCGATCGGCAAAGCCGTCCCGAAATCTTCGGGCGGACAGCAACAGCGCGTGGCGCTGGCGCACGCCTTGGCCCGCAACCGCGCGTGCTGCTGCTGGACGAGCCCTTTGTCGGCCGCTGGACCTGAAACTGCGCAAGGAAATGCAGAACTGAATTGAAGCGCTTGCAGACCGAGAAACAGGGAATCACTTTTGTCTTGTTGACCCACGATCAGGAAGAAGCCCTGACCATTCGGATCGCATCGCGGTGATGTCCGGCGGGCGTATCCTCCAGCTCGCTCGCCGCATGATATTTACAACAGCCCCGCAGAACGATTTTGTCGCCGATTTCCCATCGGGATACGAATTTCCTCAAGGTCGAGGTGGTGCGAGGCCGTTGAGCCCGACAGGGTCCATGTCCGCCTGCCGGGGGGCGTCGTACATACCGCCCGCCTGCCCCGAAGGGATGCGCCTGCGGCTTGGTGATCATGTTCCTCGGTCGTGGTCCGGCCGGAATCGGCGGTGTTGAGCGACAGTGCAAAAGCCCATCTGACCGCCACCGTGACAACAGCGGTGTTTTTTTCGGTAACGGACACCCATCTCAATGTCGATCTGTCCGATGGCACAGCCCTTTACCCTGGGCCGCCAGAACGCGGGCAACCAGAACCCCGCCTGCCCCCGGCACGGCGGTGGGCTGACCCTTGCGGACGGCGCGCCTTCAGGTCATTCGGGAGTAAGCATGGCAAGCGATCCCCAACCAAGACCGCAAGAACGGCACGGTGGAAATGGCTGCTGGCGGACACTGCGTTGATTGTTCTGGTTCTTGCGGCCTCCGGCCCGCTGATGATCGTGTGCTGTTATTCCTTTCTCAGCCCCGGCAAATATGGGCGGGTGGCATGGAAGTTTTCCACCGATGCATGGTTCCGCGTCTCATGCGCCGCGATATTTTTTCGACCCGCGAAAATGTAACGATCATCAGGCACATCTGGCCGTTCTGTGGCGCTCGGTCTGGCTGTCGCGCAACCACGGTGATCTGTGCGATTCCTCGCCATTCCCCGGCGTGGTTCATCGCCATCCACCCCCCCCCCCGCCCGCCAAGCCAGCGTACGGTATGGCTGTTTCTGATCACCATTCCGTTCTGGACCAACCTGCTGATCCGTACTTTCGCCATTCAGGAATGCTGCGCAACAACGTAACGATCAACAACCGCCTGATGTGCTGGGCGGGATCAACGAAGCCGATCCGAATGTTTTCACCCGATTTCGCTGTGTGCTGGGATGGCCATGTCTTCATAGCCGCTGATGGTGCTGCCGAGCTTTATGCGCGATGGACAAATGGATTTCCGTCTGGTTCGAAGGCCGGATACGATCTTTACGCCAGCCGGATCGCGGTGCTGCGCCCATGTGAATCCGGCCGCTGGTCAAGCCGGGTTTATCGCAGTTCGATTCCTTGTGTTCATACCCCTCGATCGGGGCTTACGTGACGCCGGCGCGTTCTGGGTGGCGGGCAGAAGATGATGCTGGGCAACCCTGATGCGTTGCAATTCGGACAGGGCGTAACTGGCCCTTGGGGCGGCACTGGCAATGGTGGCGCTGATCATTCACCATCACGGCGCTTGTGCCTGGTATCTGGCGCGCGTCAACCGTCAGGAGCCAAAGCGGATGGCTTAGACAATTCTCCGATCCCCGCCTGCCCGGCTTTGGCGCGCATTTGCGCTGCTACCTTTGGCTGCTCTAATCTGCGATTCATCATTCTGGTGGTGTTTCTCGTTCAACGAAAACCAGAGCCGTTCCGATCTGGGGCGGCTTTTCCCTGGCGCTGGTTAAGCGAGGCGGCGTTCGAAAAACCAGCAGGTCCGCGTGTGTCGATCCGCTCCGTCTGGCTGGCCCTGATCGCCCCGCCGCCATTTCCCAACCGTTCCTGGCCACAACTCGCGGCCCTTGCACTACGCGGGTATCACGCTTCAAGGGCAGACCATCATCTATGCGCTGCATCAACGCAACGCTTGATGGTACCCGAGTCGTCACAGTATTGCGCTGTTGATCGTGGTGGACTTTCTCAGGTGCAGACCGGCTAATACGGTAAATGGGTTATCTGGTGCTGGCGCATACCGCGTTCTGCAAATTCCCATTTTTTTTTTTTTTTTTTTTTTTTTTTTTTATTTTTTTTTTTTTTTTTTTTTTTTTTTTTTTTTTTTCGCCTATCTGCCGATCCGCGCGCGCTCGGAAAACGATGGATCCGCACGCTGGAACAGGCGGCGTCAGACCTCTATGCCAGCCATTTTCAGGCATTCCCGCTTTTTATCACCCTGCCGCTTTCTGGTGCCGGGATTAATGGCCAGGTTTCATGCTGGGTTTTGTGGTCTCACTGGATACCCGTTGTGATTAACGAGTTTGTGAAATCAAGCCGGGCAGGATAACCACTGCCCACTTATATGCTGGGGCAGTTGCGGCGCCGCCGTGACCCCCGAATGAAACGCCATCGCCAAACACTGTTTCTGGCGCTGTCGCTGTGTATTGTGACCTTGTTTTTCCTTGTCACAAGCAAACGCGGGTAACCGCACCAACACGGGAAGAAGTTACAACATGAAAAAAACAATCGCACTGGGACCGCCGCGCTGCTGGCGTCTACCCTTCGCTGGCTAAAGCGCCGAAAGGCGTGGTAAACCTTTTACAACTGGGGCAACTATACCTAGCCGAGATGCTTGAGAAGTTCAAGGCAAGAAACGGGCATCACCGTGAATGTGACCCGGATTCGACAGCAACGACACGGCGCTGGCGCGGTGTGCGCCAAGGCGGTCCGGCTTTTGAAATCGTGGTGCGACCATTCCTATCTGAAACATGGGGTCGACGAGGGCTTTTGATGCCGATCGACAAATCAATCGTCCGTCAACCACGGCATATCGCCGCCGGAATGGACCCGGATGTACCCTTGATCCGGGCCGCGAATAACTCGGTACCGTGGCAATGGGGCACAACAGGGATCACCATTTTTGGAATACGGCTGTCTATGAACGGCAACATCATACCGCTGATTATCGTGTTCAACCCGCCGAAAGAGATTTTTTTTTTTTTTTTTTTTTTTTTTTTTTTTTTTTTTTTTTATTTTTTTTTTTATTTTTTTTTTTTTTTTTTTTTTTTTTTTTTTTTTTTTGAAGGGCAAGATCAAACGACGTGCGAAATGTCCGATGTGATGGCCATCGCGATCTATTAACGCGGGCGGTGAATCCTGCACGAGGACATGGATGTCATGCGCAAGGTCGTGACACGCTGGTCGCGGCCAGCTCGCATTGGGAAGGCGATGGATTACAGCACCGGGGAAAAACTTCGCTCGAGATTTTTCCGCAGGGACGCTGGAACGGTGCGAACGATGCGCGCGCGTTTCCAGCGTGATACGGTGCCTAATGGCTAATCCCGAAACCGGATTCCGTCTGATGGACAATGCGCCGTGCTGGCCGATGGCACAGAACCCCGAGAAATGCGATGACATTCATCAACTTCATTCTCGACTCCTGAAAATCCGCAATGATCCTCTTTAATTTCGCACGCTACGCCAATGGTGTGGCAGGCCCTCGGATGAATTCCTGTCCGAAGAAATGCGCGCGCTCGCCGAACTGCCATCCCCGAGATCTGGTCTCGGCTGGTAAATTCAGCGAAAGCCTGCCCTCAAGCCGTAAACGATTTGCATCGCAGATCTGGACGAAACTGCTGCAGTAAGCCTGCAAAGGTTTCCATAACGTATGCCGGCGGCAGTCAGACTGCGCGCATTTTCTATCAGGTCACTCGCGTGGTCCGCGTCGGGCCGTCAGTCCAGATGGCGGGTTGCCATCCAAGCAAGGCCAGCAGCTCTTGACGCAATCTCAGCCAGGCTGGTCTGAATGCGCTCAGGCAGTGTGGCCATAGGCAAGTGCACCGTCAAATGCTTGAGCACATGATCCTCGCCGCTTGCGGATGCTGTCCATGATATCATCGTCCGATCTGCAAAAAACGCCCGCGCAGGCTGACAACCGCCTCATTCCACCGTTCCCCATAGAACAGCCGTCCACAATCGACCCTCGCCCCCAGTGAGATCAGGAATATTTGCAATCGCCGTTTGCGTGACTGCTGTGGCAGGTCGCGGAATTGCTGCGCTGGTGGGCGCGAATTCCGGCTCGGCTTTCTCGACGCATCTTCTCATAGCCCTGAAGGACGTCCACAGTTCAGTGTGTAACTCTGCGACCGCATCCACGACTTGCGGCTTCCCTGCCCTCGTTTTTCAACCGTCGAGTTGTCCAGAATGATGCGTCCTGTTCCGGCGTAATCATTGTTTATGTCCCCTTATCTGGGTGGTGTGTGCGATCACGGATACAACACGCGATGAGACCAACGGTTCCCGCCTGCACCCTGCATCCGGCAAGGTTTACCGCTCGTGCATGCAGGCGGCAGTCGCGTTCGCAGGCAGTTCAGCCTTGCGACGGCCCAAGCATCCATAGCCTCAGACTAAGTGAGAGCCAAA
>Ga0163217_1049698_pt1 | contig 19692 bp, 13 predicted proteins | sample SynspAceP_FD_185933 | JGI IMG/M metagenome (GOLD analysis project Ga0163217, IMG submission 185933) | Saline lake microbial communities from Ace Lake in Antarctica - Synechococcus sp. Ace-P (PacBio error correction) | ecosystem: Environmental > Aquatic > Non-marine Saline and Alkaline > Saline ...
CTCGCGCCACCAAATATTTTTTGGTGTCTTTAACTGTGGTATATCCAAAATAGTGATAGTTACACAAAGCGTAATGAATGCCCCCCCTATATATACAGCCAAATATTTGGCCAAATTTCAACCTTCAGGAGCAATTAAAAAATGTAGGTACTACAGAACCATCGTCCATAAAAATTGCAGTAAAAGGGTTAACCGCAATAGGCTTTATTATTATAGCCATAAGATAGCCGTAATTGTCCAGCAGCACCACAGTGGGCCAAGTCTGGTTCTCCACGCGAATAGCGGCCATATAATAGGCCGAAAAATCGATCCTTGGTAAGTCCAAAGGCTATCACACAATAGCGGTATAGCTTAGATAAAGCCTGTTTTTGATTTTCCTTTTGATCTGTTTTTAAATCCGTCCGCTAAAGAATCAAGCGGGCAGACCTAAAGCAGTATCTCTCCCAGAATGGGGGGGTTTTAAAAAAAAAAAAAAATAGGGGTGCTGCACGATACCCAACAAAGGCCAAAGACCCCCCTAACGCTACGCCAACATGTTGAGCGAATATTTCTTGCAGCCCAAGCTGCATTATTGTATTGGCCACCATTGGCCCGTTTGAGGATTCTACTTCCCAAAAAATGTCATTGCTGCTGCGGCCCCAGATCAGGGCTACTATACCTCGTGTATCATGGTACCATACAAAAAATCTTTCTCCCCAAGGTTTCATTCTCATGCAACGGGCCATCAAGGGGGATTGTGTGGCATGGAAAACCTGATATGGCACCACAAAGCAATGGTCACGAAAACAGGATGGGAATAAGGGGTGTCAGAGGACTATGGTCCATAATTCCTCAAATTAGCAGGTACAATTTTCCGGGATATGGTAATCCCAAATGAAAGTGCAAATAACCAACCCAACTGGCCATCCAAAGCATGGCCATCTCCGAAAATAAGGATAGAGCTTGCTTGAACTACGACCGCCATTTGTATCTATGACAGAAGATTGCTAGAGAGTGGTGAGTAGGTTATTATCTCACAATATAATAAGCCGACCCAAACCCAAAGGTTCCACATATTCCCGATCATGTCCATCATGAGTTGAATAGCCTCTCTGGTGTGCGCGCATTATATAAAATATATATTCTCACTGTGCCTGCAGGTAGGACAATAAATCAAAAAAGAATTATGGTGAAGTAGCGTCAATAAAATGCTTCAATCTTTGGGCCAAGGTATATACCTCTACCTCACTAATACTAAGTCCCAGTCGTGCCGTATAGAAAGCATGCCTGAAAAATAGTCGTGACAGCCCCCTGCAAAATAATGCTTCCGCAGACAATCCATAGAAATCGGCAAGGTCGAACAAATGGCACCGGCTATAAGCTTCCGAAAATGGGCCAAGCCCGCAAATGTTTAAGAATTGAATGAGAAAATTCGCCATGCAGGCAAAGGGCATAAAAATCCACATCATCCTGTATCTTATAGCCGAGTGGGACGAATTCCTTATCCACACCAAAATATTTTCCTCTGCAAATTGCCATAGGTGAAATAGCCTAAAATTTAAAAACTTGCTATGGAAACTATAAATGAAATTCATGCACGAATTTTTTTCTATTCTACTACTGTTTCCTTACCGACTAGAACCCCCTTTAACTTATTATAATCCACCTCATTTTATTGGAACTCAGCAAGTAATTCTTCATTAATTGCCAAGCACGGCAGCTGCAGCAGCCGTTGTCCAAAAATCATAAATACGGGTCCATTCTAAATGGAACCGAAGGCGATATTGGCTTGAAGAAAACGCATACAGGCACTAGAGAGGTTTTTAACAATCCTTCCTTCTTGGCACCAAAGAAACCGTAGGATAATGGTTATGGCCCCGTTGGTACTTACGCCCAATGTCTCTTCATTCTGTACAAAACCATCTGGTTTTAACATAGCGTTTTGCAACAATTTATTGAATCCATAGTATATAGAACCTAAGCCTATTGGATTAGGAATTGGATTTTTTTTCAAATCATTCATTTTCCGGTCATAACAAACTCACCTATCAATCGCCTTGCTTCCTCTAACAAAATTTGATGGGGCATTTCCGTTGTCCTTAAATTCGTCCTTAAGACAAATCCACCTGTCTGCATTTCGGATTGTATATCCTCAGGGACCCTGGGTCATTTGCTAACGAACCAGCAGTCAATTCCTTTTTGGTAATTTTCAATGCTCTTTATGATCTCTGCCTCCTGTGTAATTAGCCTCAGATAATCCATACATTCACCCAAATATGTCAACTACTAAAAGGACCGGATTATTGGTGTCCGGTTTTGGTGGTTTGGAAATAGGATCGAATATATATTATTGAACCAATCCTTCCACCCTTTTCAAAAACCTTGCCAAAAGCTCATACTGCATTGGATCGTAAACCTTCGGTTTTGGAAAATGGAATCCTATTTTTCTGATGATTTGTCAATACAACATTCTAAAACAATAGGCTTGAATTTTATCGTCCCCACTATATTTTCGCCAGGGTCATCTCCCTGATACCTTTGGAAGAAAGACCACTTGTAGGATCCTACTGCACACATAAGGAGAATATATCTGCTCAAACCAATGTTTGTGGATGCTATACACCGGGTCTGACCCATTCCATTCCTCCCCGTACACTTCCTTGCCTTCTCTGCCCACGATGAAATAGCTAACTCCTGCCGCGGCCATAAGGTCCTCATTCGTAAAGTAGTATCCAGAACATTTAACCCGAATAAGTCTCCCGACAAGGTGTAAATGGAACTATTTTACCATCTTTCATCTGCACCCCGTTTCCTATCAACCATTATCCCGATCTATACGGATCTGCTCTTCAGTCACATATCCTCAAATACCTTTTTCCGCCACAATGCGGTTCAAAGATCCTCATGGTCCTGTTCTCTCCATCCATGGCAGGAGTACCCCTGGCCCTTGGTTCCATACTCGTCTTTTTTCTGCAATTCCATGCTTCGTTCGTGTTTGTAATGTAGCCAGACCTATGGTAAAATCCATATGCTAGACCTCCAATTACACTTTTGTCACCTGTTCTGTATATCCCAACCTCCGAGGACAATCCGCCCAAATGAATGTCAGTGATACAACTTATGTACAGATTTACCCGAACGCTTTGCTTCCACTGTCTGCCGAAATGGCCGCAGAAGTACCTCCCATAAATAATGATGTCAGCAACGTTCTATTGTCCGGTTTTGCTACTATTTCCACAACTGGAATGATAGACTTGGACACTATAATAACCAGTATCAAAGAATCTGAGGTAAACTAGTTTTTGTTCTCATAGTTTAATTTTTTATTTAATCATTATACCTATACTTTTAACTTGTAATTATTTTGACCGAATTACCGCCAACGATATATTTAATTCAAATTTTCATTTTTTCCACCTTTGATGGTAATTTGTCAATAAAGATTTTCCGACTCTTGGATATCTTTTTCGCAAATCATATACTTCCCCTGATCCTCCATTAGAATTGTTAGGTTCAATATATTTTCCAGTCCCCATACGCAAACCTTTACAAAACCTCCACCAGACTGAATCAACGGGACAGATTTTTCTATTCTCTCCTTCAAGGTCCTTTTAAACGGGCAGCATATTGTAGCTGTCAACCCCCTCATTCTCTAATAATCGTAATTCAATACCGAAGCAAGGTAGCCATGAAATATGCGGTTTAAGGGCAAAACACCTGTTTAGAAACAGCGCCCTTGGGGAAAATGTCCTGGCACCTAGCAATAAAGGAGTTCTAAACGCCTCCTTCCCAGCGTCTGCTTAGTGCTCTCAATTGCACCCATTTGGGTGATGTACCAACTGATTAGCTACTTTAATTTCCATCTCGCTCAAGCTGTTACTTACCTCCGAAAAGTCGGTATCCCCTGCTGGTTTCCGTAAAAGTGAACCATTATCACAGTAAGAAGAACATTGTATTTTCGGTCAATTTTTAAGCTATCAGGGTTTTTCAGCAGTTTTGCCATAAAAAAATCCAACTCGTGAACATTAATCTCCATATAGGCCCTCCGCATCCGTAGATCCAATAAATCTTTACTCGCCGCAAGGAAATATGTGGAAACATAGGGAGCGTAATACAGAAAAAATGGCTTATTCTTAATTCTCAGCAATATGCTGCTCCATAAAATTGAGGCTTTTGTCCGTAAATAAGTGAAGATTATTGTCTCGCGGAATAACTTAAAGGAATGCTCTTTTTTTGAGCAAAGTCCAACAATATAGAAATCCGTGCTGAAGAATTCCCCATAACTTTCTTTCCTTCCAACACCCAACACTCACTTGCACAACTAAATCCTTAGCCAATGGTCGAATCCATGTACACTGACCCATGCACTAATGGGTTTTTTACCCCAAATCAAATATTGGCACCTATTAATTTTCTGCTTTAAATTTCCATAACCTGCCGGCTTTTTTCCATCCAATGTAAGGAAGTGATGCCCCAAGATGGCCTCATTTGCCAAAACCGGCAGTTGTATATCCCTTTCTTTTGAAGCATTGCATTAAGGTCAATTGACCAGGCTTAATCATGGGATGGTTCATAATTGGACATGACCCGATTTTCTTCCAAACTTCTAAAGGGATAGCTTCCGGTCATAAGGGCAAATCTGGATGGGTGAACAAACCGAAACAGGACAAATAGGCATCCATCAAGGCGAAATGCCCTCTGAAGCTAGCTATTCAAATGGGAGTCGGAATCAAGGAATTTTTATTGTAGATTCAAGATCGCCATATCCGAAGATCATCCGCCATAATAATAACAACATTGGGATAGATGTCATAAATTCTTGCCCTCCTTCTTTTTACATGGAAGTGACTATGTAAGGATATCCATTGAAATAGCAAACCGATACAAAATCATCTAATTCATCGAAACATGAAATACCTTCAGCTTTATTTTGTTTGCGCATCATCCTTTTTTATCAATATGGAATCAATTAAATCATACAAATTCCCCTTTATTTCACTCTTTGACTGTCTTTTAATGTTGGCTCCTGTTAACTGTGGGTAAGGCACATCTTGAACATCTTAATATTACCATCTAATAGCCAAGTGCTGCCGCTGTGGCTGCAGATTGTCCAGACCATAAAATGGCTCCATGCGAATGGAATCCCAAAAGTCAATGTGGCGTTGAACTACACAGATAGGGACTATAAGGTTATTGCATTCCTCTTTTTTGGGACAAAGATCTATAACTTATGGGATAGGCTTAAAGCCATGGCCTCTACATTGCCCTCGTTTCTGCACATATCCATTGGCATCCACATAACGCTGTACATTAAATGGGAATCATTCCATAGCGGGCCATACCAATGCATCCTCGGCAACTATCAGTGCCTCCACATTTTTGTTGGGTCATTACATAATCACTGATCATTCTCCGTGCTTCCCTAATGTAGAGTGTGTTGCCACCCGTCGGCCCTCTCAAAATTCATCTTTGGAAGTACCCCATTTAGAAGCTTCCTCCGAACCTCTCAGGAATTCTTGGATATTGGCCAAGGACCACAATCAAATCCCATTTGGTAATCCTATGGTCCTCGATAAATCTTTTCACGTTCCGCATAGCTTGGCCTCTGGGTAGTCCCATAATTCCCCTTGCCGATATAATCGGTTAAGAAAAGCCAAACTTGTTTGTTCGTATCCGTTTTTCTATTGGGCATGCTGGAATTGATCCAGGGCAATAAACGAATTACCCATAACTGTGACATATCCCTTATAGTCCCCCTTTTCTTGCTCAATAGTTTCCCGTGAACAACAGTTCATAGTTGATCTCATCATAATTTTGAAGGGTTTCTGGAAGGGAAATTCGGTTTTCAGGGTGGTTCGCGTTAAGGCACATCCCTAAAAACATAGGCTGTATTTTTTTCATCGCCTTCCCTCAAAGTTCCCGGTTTTCCATTCACATTTGCATAGGCCCGGATGCTGGATCGCTTTTTGACATAGGGACTCTACCCCAGGAAAGAAAATTAATGGTTAAATGCATTTTTTGGAAACAAAATCCGTCAAGGTCCCTTTTATGCTATTGGCCTGCCTTCCGTTCAAGGTTTCCCCAAGTTCCTCGTTACTCTTCCCTGCCCACGCAATAGGAAGACCCCGGCCGAGGCATTAGTCGCCCCTCATAGGTAGCATCCAGAAATACCTTTCCTGTAGGTCTTGCCACTGTTCCATGGTATCGACTCTATTTTTCCATTTACTTTTTTTACCCCGGATTCCCTGTTCAACCTTTCATTGTTAGACTTTTTTATTTCCTCCCTTGTCCATCATGGCCTTAAAACCTTTAGGGCGGCCTGAAGTTCAAAGGTCCACTGGTAGCCTCCCCTTCCTCTGTCGGGTTTTGCCCACTATCCATGGTATTCCGATCTTTTCTCCCATTCCAGTTATGGGATCATCGTAATACTTCTGATGTTTTTCATAGACTCCCTTGAAATCCCCCCAATGGCCTGCTTATGCCCCGATTCCGTCTGGCCCAGGCCTCCAGTGGTCAATCCACCAATGCGATCGGTAGGTTCCTATGAAGTAACGGGACTTGCCCATTCTACTACTTGCAGCGCAGCCGCAACTCCAGCTGAAGTGCCACGTATAATAACAATATCGTACTTCTTGGTTTGACCGTTCATTAATTGAACCGCAAGAACAACAATTAACAAGCTTAATTATTTTTTTCATCTTCCTACTATTAAGTGGTTTGTATTTAAATTTCTTTTTGGATAATATTCTTTTTGGATAATTGGGGCTAAAAACTATGTTTCTTCCCTTATCACTAGCTTTACCATCTTTAACTCCATTCCTCGCCTCTTTCAGATAAAGAATCTACAATTTTTGTCTTCCCTAAGCCGTTCTAGAATATTTTTATATGTGAAAAGACTGGCCCAAATTATTTTTCTTCTCCAGAATCTTGTAAATCAAATCAAACAATTGCTCTTTTTTCCCTGGTCCACGAATAATAGATATACTATATCTTTTGATCTGTTAACCCTGTCCAACTGTTTCCTTCTCAATACGCATTCACCTGCCTCCATGTCCAGGAACCTTGCGCCAACCTTTTTTCTCCCTTCCTATTAATCGCATCCATCAATGCTCAATTCCATTCCATTTCAGACGGTTGGCAACCCCAGCTATATCTAGAAAAGTAGGAGTATGGTCCCTAAGTTCCATCCAAATCCTATAACCTGACCCGCGACTAGCCCTTATAACCTAGACTCTCTGGCCATCTTATGATCATCGGTATCCCACTGAGCCTCATAAGGGTAATGATTCCTCCATAAATGATGATCCCCCATCATATCCCCAATGATCGGACGAAATTACTATCAAAAGTATTTTCCAACTCACCTTTTCTTTCTAGGGAAGGCTTAGCACATGTTTCCTATTTGTTCGTCCAAAAAAACTATGGCAGCCAAGATAACCTTCCCGTGAACTCGAACAAATACTATCACTCGTAATTTCCTCTAGGAGCATTTAAACTGTTTTCGTTTGGTTGATGGAATTTTTGTAAATCCTCCGTTTTTCTTTTCGGACCAATCGCGCCCACAATGCTTTGAATTTTCCTATTTTTATAGAAATCCAACCATCTCTTGGGCGGTCAAGATTGGTGGATGAGGGTATGGAATGCGATTTTAAGAAAGAAAGGTTCATTCTGGAGTGGCTATTCTATGAATTCAATAGCCTTAAATTGGCAGTCCAAGCTGTTGGATGTAATTCGTCGCTATGGATATATGCCCGACGGTGATTCCTGTAAGCCCCAACGCGTGCCATCTATGGTTAAATCAGGAAGCAATTTTCCTAAACCATATGTTTATAGGCATTCTGCGGAATGCCCCCAACCTTCACATAATTTTATCTCATATGAAAAGCCATGCATGAATTTTACTATTATCCAATTCGTAGATTTCCATTAAAAGCTCAATAACCTCCAATAGGCTTAAAATGCAGTTTACCGTGGCAATAATGGTAATAACCTGCATCCTAACAATTTGGGGCATTTCATATTTGTATTTAAGTTTTTGCTATTGGCGCATATGATAATAAACATTCTTCCATGGACCCATTCCGGTAATCAAAGCAGCCCTTGCTGGCCAAACAAGTATGGTGAGGCCGCTATACGGCTCTGGAAAACAAGCCCCCTTCATTTGCAATACGGTCCATATTTGGTGTATAGGCCAAGTATTGTTGCCCCTCGTTGCTCCAATATAAAAATCCCCCGGACCCCTTTAAAAAAAATTTTTTTTTTTTTGGGTTTTCGGGAAAAAAAAAAAAAAAAAAATAAAAATTAAACTATAAAAAATTTTTGGGAAGAAAAAATTTTTTCTTTTCAAATCTTTTGGGAGTATCCATTAATAGAAAAGGCTGATAACGCCCAAAATAAAAAAGCACAACGAACCTAATGGATAACACCCTCAATATTATTGAGTTCCCTGTCATTTCCTTAGTGAGAATAATTAGTGGTTTGGTAATAAAAATCTAATTAGGGTAATTACCAGGCTTAATTAAAAGCCTGTAATAATTTTCCTTAATTTAATCTTCGAATAATAACCTGGATTTTGATCTTGTTGATTAAACCCAGGATTATTGTTGATTTCATCTTCAGGTATTGCCATAAAAACGACGTTCATCAAGAATCGTTTTGCCCGCAGCAGCAAAATGCTTCTTTAACCTTTTCCTGTACGTTCAAATCGAACCAGCGTCTTCTTTCCGTTAAAATTCGTAAGCACGCTTCCCTGAATAACTGCATCCCTGAAAGCCACACTTACTCATTCAAGAAAGGATAGTCTACTGGGATACGGCCAGTTGGATCAAAACGCGTAGCCCTTCGTTTATAATCATGTTAAGGCGTTCCAATGAAGACGATGGCCCCCCCTTCGGCCATGCTCACTGCTTCGCATAAAAATAAAAATGCTTCTGTAACACGATAAATAGGAATGCTATTCAGAACTTAATACCAGAAGTATTGGTTTATAATTTTTTTAAACAGCACAGGAGTAGTTGAGGGAAGTGGGAACCCAATCTCCATCAGCATTCCTGAATCTCTTGTGTACAGATTAAAATTTTCCTTAGGTCATTGCTGTCCCAGCCTCCCCAATAAATGATTTCATATCTGGAAGCCAGGCAAAAACTCCACCCCGAAGAAAATTTATAGGGTATGTTGCCAGCCCTATGTAAAATTAGCCAGGCACACTTGAACCTTTGTTTTCAGATGATGCCATGGACATTATCAATCCACTCTGACTTGTATGCTACTGCAAAGATCTTAAATAAAAATCATTTGAACTCCGTCCAAGATATCAGGAGAATGGGCCATTATTTATAACAATCAATTGGCCTTGTTCAGCAGCCCTGGCCAGTTTTCCCCATAGTGAGTAGACATGAGCTAACAACATTTTAAGGCCGCCATTTTTGGAAGCACGACCAAGTTTCCTGATCCTACCATCGCCCAAAATCACTTTCCGCTGTTAACAATCCTGCACTATCCAAGGCAAATACCTTCACTTTCAGGTGGCCCCTAGGAATTCAAATAGCACTCAATTTCTATACTTTCCGTTGTTTTAATGAACTTGGGCCCCAACCTCTTACCAATTCGAATAAACATCAAAGCCCTAAGAAAATGAGCCTCAAGCAATATTTGCTTTTTCGTGTCCGCATCTATATCTCTATATTTGGCACATTGTCAAAACTGCATTCGCGCGATTGATGGTTCGTAAAATGATTGAACCAATTGGTCGCACACCTACCAATATTTACGCCCTGGTTCCAAAATTTGAATTCCAAATGGTAATAGTGCTTGGGAGCCTCGTCCAAACAAATAATACCCTGTGCAAATTGTCATAAGAATAATTGGTTATCCCAAAAAAATCGTTTTGCCATCCTGCAATAGACGCCCTGCTATGGCTGCTCTGCATCTTGTCGTTTAAGAATTAGCCTTGGGAACGAAATCTTTTGGCAACTTCTTCGAGTGTTTTTTTTTCACAAGCCTTGAAAAACAGCATTGTAATTAATATTACTAACTATATTTTTCAAATGAATTCTTTTCGTTATAGTTAAAAATCTAATTTTAAACCAACAGCAATATATTTTTTTTGCATTTTGGTAGCTACTCGATCGTGAACCAAACCTTATCGATCTCCTACATTACTGGAATCGGTTCAAACGGTATTGCTTCAAGGATCAAATTCCGAAAAACTCGTAAAAAGTGAACAATTTGTTCTCTGAAAATATATATTGGGCCATATCAAAGCTCTTCAGTCCAATTTGTTTACAGGTAATTGTATGAACTTAATGAACGAATCTCCGTAAATAACTTTGCCGTCTTCAATGAAAACGATCAGAATACTGTAACTTGGGTTGCACTACTTAATTTTTGATATTTTGCATCCGATTGGATTTCCACAGTCAGTAATTTCCAATTATATCTCTAAATTTGATTATTCCCCGCGTTGAAACGAGTTTAGATGTTGTTCCATTGGTGGCATTGAACAACTCATTAACTTGAAACTCCTTCAAGAGCAATATTCAGTTCTATACCCTTATATTTTTAAAATTGAAATAAGACCGTAAAATAAAATCTGGATGATAAATTCCTAATATTACTTCGGTCCAGGCATTTATAGCTCCATCAGGGACCTCCGATCGGGCCCACTTATATCTTCATATTTATGAAGCCATTCTCGTCCAAGCCATCCTTCAACGCAATCCATAAAAAGCTCCTAAGGTTCTCCAACCTTGCGATATTGCACTAGGCCAAACTGCCCCTTGGTCGGCTTCCGAAAATATCACTGTCACCTGCAAGCTCCATTACTTCGTTTTATTAGCTGAAAAATTGTTGAAGACATCCCATTTAAAATCAATTATTTTAAGATATCGGCATCTACGCTTAATTCATATTCCTGAATTTTGTATTTCGCCTAGGTTTCTAAGAATAGACCAAATCCAACCTGTTTGGCGGCCCGTGTAAAACCGATGCCAACAAATCCTTGGTGTTTCTTTTTGTAATAATCGAAAACAAAAACGTAACCTAATCGTTTAATATGTTTTAATCAAAACCAATATCCAATTGCCCCGGGTGGTCCTTCCATTTTTAAAAATACTATTTGAAATACCGCTGGGAAACAAAATCCGATTACATGCCGTTTGGTTGCCGATAAATAATATTTGACGGAACCAAGCCTATCCAAAGATTGGATATGGATTTTAGGGCAGTATTCCCTGTAAATACCAATAACTGGCTTCGCAGTTTTTAAATTACTAATAATTTTACTTTATCAAGAAAGGGTTCATCATGAAATACGCCAGGCAATAGCAACCAGAAGGGAAAGTATCCCCATTTAATGCTCATCACAAATCTCCGATGAACCACTGCCCTTATATCTTGCGGTAAACATATATTTACCGTCAAAGGAATAATTTATTCTTGAGAGAATGAGCAAGTGTCCATCCTGAATATCCAGAAAATGGTTTCCTACTGATTCTGCAGCTGCCAATTCATAATTTTTCCGGTAATATTATTGGCATCCCACTAACACTTATCCCCGGGAATCCATATTAAGATTAGTTTTGGTAGTTTCAACCTCCTATTACATTTACACTATGCTTATCATTTTAAAATCTTGGATAGGTTAAAGTACATTTTCCGTCAAAAAAGGAAATTAGAATAGGCCATCTAACTTTCAGAGGCTGAGCCCCTAAATCATTATATATAATGGGTACGAAAGGAATTCATTCTTGAATTTTGAAATTGTAATCCTACCAAAGTTCTAAATGATAATTCAGGGTAAAGGCAATATCGAAAGTAGTATTCGCCAAATACTATTGAGAAAACTTAGATTCTTTCTAAGTTGTCCATATTATAGGATTTTTCGCATATCCTGCAGACCGAAGTTATAGGCCCTGTTCGATTTTGTGTAGTAATCCATTCTCATCATAAATTGGCAAGGTGAGTGAGCGGAAGCCGCAGCCGAAAGCAAGAATTACCTCGATTTCCATTGTCCAACAGGGACAGAATTTTGCTCATTCCTGACAATTGAAGATTTACACCCATTTTTTAACCAAGCTTTTAACTCCTGGTCAAGTATTTAATCTGACAGACTCCCCTTTTGGACACCCAATTTTCTATTATCCCTTTCCCCTGATCATAATAAATTAACCGAAATTGGAATATCTATCATTTCAGAGCTACCAGAAAATGTACTGGTCTGTTTTGAAACCCGGTGCCCACTCAAAAATAGCATCCCACCAATCTGTTTCCGGGGTTTTACAAACTGATTTGGGTCAAAAAAGGATCCAAGCCTTCATTCTTCAACCATTCATTAGCTACAATGGCATACTCCTTTGCAATCCAGTAAGTCATACCCGGTTTTATTGCCTGTGCATTCCAAAAAACTGTTCACTTCAATTTTACTATCTTGACCCTTTGCATCCGCGTTAGAAGTAATAGATTACATAACTCCATTTGCTCCCTCTGGACACATAAATGCGGTGGGCCGTAATGCATCCTTCAAAATATCAACAAAATTCAATATCAGAAGGGTTTAGAAAATCTATACCCCACCAAGTAACTGAAAACCATCTATGAGAATATAAAAGTTGATTGTCTCCAATCATTGAATTTCCTCCCCTTATCCTCACTTCAATCCGTTGAGGCCTGTGTACCGGAGTTTTGCGAGACCAAACACCAGCAGCGCTACATTTTAGGCTTGTTCCATATTATAAACCGGGGACCGCCTCTAAGGTCTCTGTTTTAAACTTGAGATACAGAACCTGTTAAAATCAGATTTTTCATTGTACCGTATCCCACTACAACTACTTCCTCAGTCCTGCAGCACTCTCCTCCAAAACAATGTTAATATTGGTTCTGTCCATTAAGTGCACTTCCTGGAGCAAAGCCATTAATAGGAAAATCCTAAACTGCATTTCGTTTCAACAGTAATAGTAAAAATACCCGTCGAAATCTACTTGGATCCCAATTAAGTGGTCCCTTTTTTCAAAACAATGTTAGTTCCAGGCAATGGGCGTGCCAATTTTCATCAGTACCTTTCCCAATAAACCTTGGATTTGAATCTTGTATTGTATTATGAACCGATTGTTTTAGGAACTCCTTGGAAATAAACTGGTTTTTGATTTTGTTTTTCAAATATAATCTGTGTTCCGCTAAACCTATATAAGGGTTAGTTTTCCCCGAATAAACTTTTTAGGACAATCTCTATGTTTTCCTTATTAACCTTCAAGACAATTTACGTTGAAGGTCTACATCCTTGTTTTATAAATAAAATCGAAAAATCTGTAACAAGATTCAATATCATCGATTAATGGTCGGACAGTTTGCTTTCTCAATATCCAATGTACTTTGTTTTTTGCCGCATAACCTATCATTGGCATGCAACCCTAACAATGTCGTAAACAGTAGTAGTCGTTGTCATTCATTTTTAAGTCGAATTTCAAACAAAGGGTCTGCACACCTTCGCTGGTTTGTTTGGTTTTTTTCATATTTTGAAATGTTAATTGGGTGGATGTAAATAATTCGCATCACTTTTAGAACCGGGAATGTACGCATTTTCCGGTTTTTGGTTTTTTAATAAAAACAAGTGTTGCTTCCTTTGTTCGTTATTTGGCCCCTCACTTCATATTTTTTTGGGTTTTTGGTTATACTTTAATTTTCATTTCTTTTTATTAAAAATCTTATTGTTTTTTATTTCATAATCAATTTTATGGGTGTCGTTGAAATCAACTAAGCACTTCCTAACTTCGACATTGTCAAACTTCATTGAAAAATTCCTTCCCTAATTCGCGCATTGGGGATTTTCCTATTCAATATTATAGTGCCGTTCCAATTTTTGTTAAGATATTATCCAAATGTCAAGTCCGGAAGACCAAATAACCTTGCCTCCAAGAGGTTTATAAAGGTTTGTATTTAACTTCATTTACCATTATAATCTTTGGAATCTTGTTTTATAAGATCCTTTTTGACCAGAAGGCATAAGGTAACACTATGATTTTGCAATTCAATTTTTCCTTATCAACTCACAGCACCCTCGAGCCAAACCACAATCTATATTTTTATCCTCCTCATAGGCCGATACAATAAATTGGTGTTCCAAGGACCTTACATCCAGCTCATGCACATTACATAAATGGGTTTGAAACATTTTGGCAACATCGAAAATAAGCCTCAACCGGAAAGAAATACCCTGTCTAGGAACCTTCACTCAAAGAAAAAATTTACAGATATCTTAAGGAACTACCCGCATTAGATGTACTAAAGTTCCATCTGATAGTTTCAATTGAAATTTCTTCCCGTTGGGTATTGTCATGTATTATATATCAATTCTTCGCTTTTGATTTGCCTGGAAAACTGATTTGATCTTGTTTTTGGGCACCTTACAACATTCCCCTCAGAATCCCTACTCTTTGACACCTCCAGTAATATCAATGGTTTGAATGGAACCATTGTCCATTCCAAGGTTATGGATTTCATCTTTTGGCAGCAGCAACTTCGGCCTTGAGTAAAAAAAAGCCTTGCTGATAGAAAAATCCCAAACCAAATTAAAAATACAATCGGCAGCGGCCATACTTTGGTCCAGTTTGGGAAAGCCTTTTAAACAGGTTTTTTCATAAATATCAAATTTGAATGAGTAAACTTTTGTTATAGGCTTCATCAAGATTATTTTTTAATGTTGCCAAGTTTAAAATCGTGGTAGATCAACGAACATAAGATTCAAGAATGGCCTGAATTTTTTTGTATCCTTCAACCATTCCGAAGCTCAATTATCTCCTTTTCGTATACGTACCGAGAAGAAGCTTTGTTATAATATTTTTTTCATATATTCCTTACCTAATTTCACTATGAATATGTTCCCTTATGAAGTAGCCTCATTACAGCATTCAGTAACCAATACTCTTAAAAATTATTAAACCCTTAAAAAAATTAAAAAATTTGATATTCGCACTTAATATCCAAACAACCAACAAACCAACACCTAGTTTAAATGAATGAAAATTGAGGCCGTAATTGCCCATGAAGAAGGGCGACCGAAGTGCTTTCCAGGTATCTATTCAATACATAATATGACCGTCTGTGGGCGTAATATATACCACTTATACCCATTAATAAAATACAGTCTGAGGATATTGTACAGCAGGCTTTTAATTAGTCTTTTGGGAGGAATAAATCCAAGTTGGAATGAATCCAAATCCCCAAAACCTTATCTCTATGCATTGCTTACAACAGGTATATGAATACTATCAAGAAAGCGAAAAAACAAGAAAAACTTATAAGTCAAATATGGGAACGTGGCACTAGTAAGATAGAATAGAAGAAGACCGGAGACCTTGGAAAAACGTATTCATAAAATGAAGCAGGTAATTGATTCCCTGCCTCCAAAAAGCAAGGAAATAATAATGCTTTATAAGATATCAAGGGGTCAAGTTATAAAGAAAATCGCAGCCAGATGGGGAATTTTCTGTAAAAACTGTGGAATCTCAAATGAGAATAGCGTTACCAAAATAAGGGAAGCTTTTTAAGAGGATGACCCGCTATTGTTTTTATTGTTTGGGTAAAATCCTTTTAGCTGGAACAGGCCCCTAATATGTATTCATTTTTTTTTAATGGCCATTCTGATTTTAGGCCATTTTACCTAAATTGTCATATAAACTTTACATTAAATAAGAAAATCGTTTAAATATCAATTACCTTTTTTTCCGAAATTTACCTAAATGTAGAAAATATTTATTGTTAACTGATACACGGTCCGTACAACCCGGTTTTACAGTTTTGATTGATAGAAAATATTTTTGGGTTATTAGTATATTTCTGAGTTTCCCTGACCAAACTCATAACCCGAAGGTCACTGGTTTCGAGTCCAGTTCCCGCTACTAGGAAAGAACAGGGCTCAACAGAAATGTGAAGCCTTTTTTGATTCTTCTTCCTAAAACATAACCTAAAACATTTTTATCGTTTTTTGGGATTAATCGCAAAAGTTCGTGTGGTTTACTCTATCAGGATAGTAAATCAATAATTTGGATCATGAACCAATTTTTGTGTCCTATCTAAAAAAATAAATATAAATTTCATATTGATAAAAAATAGAGGTTTCTTAATTTGCGTTTATATAGTCTAACATTTGATGATTCCTGTCAATATCGCTCTTAATAGTTTTAAAAAGAACAAGGGAATCGTTAAATCAACAACCTTAGGTAAGGCGTGCAATTAAATGGATTAAACTACAACATAAACCACCGATCCACTTGTAAGACATTCCAAAATGCGATTACTTCTGAAATTATCGCGTAAGCTGGAAAACAGTTTCACCAATTGGCGTTAAAAAGGAAATAAGATCAACGTGCAAAAATTGGTGAATGCCATTGAACGCTATCCTAATAATTCCACAAGTTGAAAAAATTATCTAATCCGTAACTATACAACGGCCAAACTGAACGAAACTAAAGAAGATGCCATGAAACCAATAAATGGAACTATTGCGGAACACCCCAATTATTTATTCGAAAGTTAAACCTGCAAAACGAGTATCCTTCAACAAGTTATCATAAAATGCCCGAATTTAGGTAGACCATGGAGCTAAAAGCACTTTATCAGATCGTGACACCTTCATTTAAACGAAGGTAAAATTTCATTTTATAATGCGCCATCCCTTTATTTTAACTGCATTGGTGATATTGATGCAAGCCGAAATTGAATAACGATATAATGCCAAAAAACTGGCACCGATTTCTGCGATATTGAATTTGCTAGTAGACAAATTATTGCTGCCACAAGGAAAAGCAGGCCAGCGCGTTTGAGAGGAAAAAAACTAGATATCGGTAACAACAAGATCCCAAGAAATTAAAATCATCAAAAACCTCCAAATTTCAATATGAAGAATAGAAGGCTTTACAACCATGGACTTTAACATCGAGAGGAAAACTAAAAACAAAATCCTGTCCCTTCCCAAAGACATCGCTTTATCAACTATCTAGAGTTGGTTTTACTGAAGCAATTCCCCCGTTAACTGGCCATTTAAAAAAATGTTTGAAGAAAACGGATGGACGAGGAGAGGATGAAATTTTGTAAGTCCATACCATTTATTATTGGAGAACTCGAAGGCAACAGACCAGCTTGGAAACCATTTTTGATGTTTCTCGCCAATCCGATGAATATTTGATCCCTTTTTTTTTTAGGTACTTTCTCACTCGGCAATTTGGGAACCTATCTACAAAATGGCAGCCAATGACCCTGGAGCGGCAAATGTAAGGAATTCATGTCTACCCCGCATTGACACCTAATGCCCCGCGCTACTATCACAGAACGTACTAGAACAGCTGCTATACACCATCCCGAAGCCGCATGAGGTTTTGAGCTGGTACGCAAGATGTTTTATTCATTTTTCTTAGACAGCAACCTTGGAAAGGACAATGTAAAATGACAGCGATGTAAATAGCCTTGTTGATATGCAAATGTGATCGACATAAATGGCACCGATAGTGCCAGAAATAGAACTTGTTTAAACCGAGGATGGAAATCTCAAGGTATTGTGGGGATTGGCAAGCCAAGTAGAGGAAGCCTTTGAGCGCCCTGACTCCTTGGATAAAAGAAAAAGGAAATACTTCCCATAGTAGATCGGTATGAGAAATACGGCTTCCTGGGCCGAGTAATACGAAAAATAGAAGTTCGCCTACAGATTACTACGATTATTTTTCACCGGCAGTAAAGCCGGTAAGAGCGGAACCAAAATTGGACGAAATGACCCCTGTCCAGTGGTAGCGGGAAAAAGTAATAAAAATGTTGTTGCTCCAATAATAGTAGATTATCTACATTAAGTAGTAAAGGGGTTATGAAATGCTACCAATTGGATACCTGCGTATTCTATATCGTTTATCATCAAATTTTCTAAAATCCGTGGCCTCACAACCCAAGCCATTTTGGCCTCTTTCTCTAAAAATTGGCATACGCTCATACTCGAAGAAAGTAAAACACCCTGCGTTTTAATAGATGGGTAATTTTCGGAATGCCCGTTTACCACCACCAGTAAAAAAGAAATCCACGTTTACGCCCTCATAATTGATATATAAGTTTCATTCCCGCGTAGAGCCCATCCTCTATGAATCCTATTAACAGCCCTAGCCCCAACTTCCATCATGTGTTCATTGCAATTTCCAACCAATGTTCAAGCTGCAGGATTGTGGCAATATCAAGCTATTGGTTTGGAAAATAAAACCGCATATTATAAATTTAATGGAGGTTAAGGAAAACAGCATATGTTACCCAGGAAAAAATTTGGTGCCATAGTAATTTGTTCTTCCCTAGAAAAATGACTTTTGGGCCCTATAGAGTCTTTGATTGCCATAGGCTTCCTGATTTCAATAGGAAAACTGCTATAAGCTTATCCCTATACACATAAACCTCGGTTTAGGTGAGTTCGCATTCAAATTTAACCGATAAGATCACCATAATAACAAATCCCAACCATCAAAAGTCCCCCAGAGGCTCAACCCCCATTCCCTTTTTTTTTTGGGATTAATGTATAGCATAAATTTTTATTATTAATACAATTTAAATTAACTACTATGAGACTGAAAAGGTCCATAGTTAAGCTAAGCGCTAGCGACTCAAAGTCGCCCAATGTCATTGCCTCAATTAATAAAGTTGCTGTTAATCAACGATCTCAGGCTTCCCTATGTTTGCTCAAGAAAAAATAAAATCCATTGACCATCTCATCAGTTTATATTCCACAGTACTTCCAGCAACCATAACCTATAGCCCAAAAATGTTGCCCCAAAACGTTTCTTCAAATCCGAAACCTCCTGCTGAAGCTTTCGTGAGCTTCGAACCTTTCCAAATTTCTTTACTAACCGCTCAACCTTGAGGATGACGGTACTCAAGTGCATATGGGACGTGATCTTTGGAAAACAACGCCCTTTCCAATATAGTTTACGTCTCAGCCTCGGCAAATCTGTATCAGCAGGGTACGGCAACGTATCCTGAAAGGTTTCCCTTTAAAAAACAGCGTACCTGTATTTCCGTAACACCATACAAAATATGGTAACGCTCAGCCTTGAACCGTATGCCCATTACTTTCGTTGCTCCGTCATCCTACAAAAAGTAAGTATTTTAAGAAGCTAAAGCGAGATGATAAAAGTGCATAGTTTAAACTATTTTGAGACCAATAAATTTCAGACCCTAAAATCACATAGGCGTAAAGTTTCTCAATCTTGCCATTTTTCCAACGGCATCCCATAAATCGGTTTTATTATTATTCTATTTATTGAATGGTCGTATTAGGCCCTAAATAAAATGGGACTATTAACAGCAATCTAACATCGAAAGCCAATTTCGTTGTATTTCGAGTAATTCGAAACTCATCATAAACCCATTATAGAGTTCCTCTTCTTTGGAAGTGTACTGCCCAATAGCGTAATCCAATGCTTCCACCCTGCCCGAGCATTCTGGCATGGCTTTGACGGTCCGCTCCGTGGCAACGCACTAAGGTCCGTCTATTCTTGTAATGGACCACTTTATACAATTGTTGAATGTTGGTTCTATTTATTTAGTTGATACCCGACTTAGTGGTACTATCAGGTAGACATTCTGCTTTTTCCCGTTTCCTTGTTTAGAATGAGCAATCTTAAGAAGGCCCTAACCGCTCCCCTTTTATCAAATCGACAATTATAGAATCTTAGAAGCGTCTTCACTTATATC
>Ga0163217_1011077_pt1 | contig 19681 bp, 23 predicted proteins | sample SynspAceP_FD_185933 | JGI IMG/M metagenome (GOLD analysis project Ga0163217, IMG submission 185933) | Saline lake microbial communities from Ace Lake in Antarctica - Synechococcus sp. Ace-P (PacBio error correction) | ecosystem: Environmental > Aquatic > Non-marine Saline and Alkaline > Saline ...
ACACCATACCCATAACAAGAAAGAAGAAAAAATTTTTAAAAAAAAAATCAAACCGATCGCCTGCATTTGGAAAAGGTTTTGTAACCGAAATCAAATAGTTTTTGCCCGTGGGGATTTGGATGCCGCCGGTAAATCGATAGCTTTTGTTTTTCGGCATTTTTCCGGTTGTACGTTGTGGGTAAAATCATCGATCCACCGTGCAACGTTTGAAAAGTTTATCTCCGCGACATCTTCGGCGTAGTCCCCCGGGTAGGCTTTGCCAAACGTCCCAAGGTTGAGCCACGCCAAGTGACAGAGCACCGACCAAGGTGAGTGCCCGCAAGCAGGGGCAAAACCGAGTGCCAACGTCCGTTGCGGTTTGAAAAGCAACCGTCCGAAGGCCGGCGGGTGGCAAATGCCAAAAACCACCCAACGCGAATCCATACAAGCGGCGATTCCGCATCCCACCGAAACCAGAATCGCGAAAAGCGGTCCGAAAACGATCAGGTCCACGATCGACAGATACTGAGGCCGTGGCGAGGGTCCGCAGTAATTCGATTCGTTGGGTTCGGCCCATTTTTGGTTTTTCTAATCCATGATTTGGAAAGTAGGTTTAGGCCTGCCAGCTGGTAACGTACGTCAGGCTTTCCAGCCCTGACACACACGAAGGTCAGCTAGAAAGGCTGACGTACGTTTCAGCGAGGCAAGGCTCCGCCCTGGCCGAATCCGAAAACGAGGCGGGACCTCGAAGACAGTGGGTTCCTAGACGAGAGCCTGGGAACCAGCCGACTTAGGCCGGATGAAAGGCCTTTTTGCGACACCAACGGCAAGCCACTTTCATTACCATCACGTAAATTATTTAGGGAATGCCGGATCAACGCCGAACGGGCTTTGATCCGGCTGCCTTTTTGTTGGTGTCAGGCTGTGTGGTGGTCAGGCTGGAAAGCCTGACGTACGCTGCTCACATCCTAGCCGATCCCTCCGCATCGCAGGGAGCCCCGAGCGCGAAAACCGATTTTTCGGCGGATGGGTGGGGCTTTTGGCGGTTTCGTCATCGAGGTTGAGTTGTTAGGGCTTTCGCGGGCTTCTCAGCGTTTACGGAGGCTCAGGTTCGTGCGGCGGGAAATTAGCCAGGTTCGGGGTAATTTCATTGCGGATAACCCATCTGCCGTTTTGGGCGTTAGCCCCGTTACCCGAGACCGTGCTAACGCCAAAACGGTAATACACGAAACACTTTCCCGACCTGCTTAGTTGCCCCTTTTGCGTCGATCACCCTGGGGGTGACGATGCCGTCTCGTTGCAGGAACCAACGTGTTTTTTTGCGCTCGCGTCCCTGTGACGCGGTAATTGCTTCACACTGACGATTGGATGCGTTTGCAAACAGCTCGCCGCTAGCGTTTTTGTCTTGATTGTTTTTTCAGGCCACGCCCTGTTTCCGGCACAAGTGTCCGTACAATCGAGTTTTCGAGACGGAGGGATTTTCCCCGACCGCACGCGAAAGGTTACTTTTCACTGGATGGAACGAGGTCGCCCGGTTCCATCGCCGCTCAATGTGCAGTTAACGGGTCCGTGCAAGAACGATCGGGTCGTACTGATCGCGGCGGATGACGCATGAGCGATGGCGTTTGTCCTCGGGCTGCCCGACGGCGAGTATAATTTCACGTCGAGTCGGTTGATGCAACGGGCGACGTGTTAGCCCGCAGCCTGGTGCTGCGAGTCATCAGGTTTTTCGCCACTGGTACGAATGTGGCAGGCGTGGTTGTTCCGTTTCGGCGTGCGGGATGACCGTTTTCATTGTGCTGGTCGTAGGTCCATCATTCCATGTTCGTGGAACGCACGCCGTTCGGCGGGGAGTGAGTTCCGAGGCGGATCGATTGAGGCGACTCGAATGAGTGGACCTGCGATTTGGGTTGATTTCCGCCGGCGACTCCGATTCTGTCGCCGAGGCCGGCTACGTGATGTGGCGGTGTTCAGATGATGCGTGGATCGGCTGGGGATTTTGGTGGGGGCGCCGCGTGAAATCGGTATGACGGGTTTTTGCCGTCGCCGGACGCCAAACGTCCGGCTTGGCGCTCGGGATGCCTAACGGCCGTCGCGATCGATGGATCATACATCGAACACACACATGCCTCGCCCCGCAAGTTCGCGTTGCAAGCTCGCAATCTGGAGCGCTGGCGTATTTCGAACGGCGATGTTTCGGGTTGTTCAGCGTTCAGCGCCGATGAGGGGCGGATTCGCAAATGATGCCCAACGGTTTTCACAGCCGTTTGAATTCATTCGTCGTCGTTACGGCCCCTTCGCCACGGCGCCGTTTTTTACTGGATCTCGTATTCTTGCCGATCCAACGTGGTTGATTTCGATGTCGATGGCGGCGGCAACTGTTTGGAGGTTGTTTGTCGGGATTCTTTCCGGTTCGGCATGACGGTTGGTGATCACGGTGTGCGACGCCTACACTTTGTCGGCCGGGCATGTATGCGGTGATCGGAACGGACTTCCATTCAAGTTGATCATCTTGGTCCGGTCCTCTGTCGTGGTCTCGATCGCGGTGTTAACCAGATCCGACATTGCGACGGTGCATTCGAAATTGCAGGCGGACGGCCGAATGTTGTTATCAATCTTTTTACAGCCGCGTTGAATGGCGTTGTTCAATCAACATGCTGTCGGTTTCGGCGAGATTTTTCACAGCAACGTGTGTGGAAGTCCGAGCGTATCGGAATGCGAGAAGGGCGTCGGTCCGGGCGTATTTCCTAGGCGGTTGCTGTGGTTGCCGTGCCGTCATTGCTGGTTTTTGGGTCCTGGCCGTCCCGCTCTCGGGATCGGGATCAGTGAACCGGACACGGTGGGTCCGTTGGTGGCCCGAGTTGCTTCGGTTACGGCGAGCTTGCTGGGTGTTTTGTCGTGGGTGTTCTGTTTTCGCTGGCGTGAGTAATCGACAGTTTACTCGCGCGCGACCTCGATTTTGATTGTCAACGACAAATCGTCGAACGTTGTTTTGCCGGTTGGGTCAGCGACACGAACAAACCGGCGTTTGGGTCGGCCGATCAGCATTGTGTTTGCTCGGTGTGCTCGCGTGGTCCGGTGCGTTGCCGAACGCTGGGTACTCTCGCGAACGGTTCCTGTTCTTCGCGGGCCGATGGTCCGGCAGTTTGCATTTGGCCGATCGGGCGGGCTGTACTATCGTCCGCCCTGCGGGGCCGGTCGCGGGGGATCGCGATGAAATCGGCTGGTAGTGTCCGTGGGGCTGGTTCCGTTCTTAATTTCACGATCGATGTTTCGTCGCCTCGTAGTCGGTGCGACGGTTTTTTTTTCGGAATCGTGTTTGCGGTTCGTAACATGGTACTCACGAACGATTTTGGATTTCGCGGTCCTTTTCGAAACCGAACACTCCTGTGGATGAACTTCGGGACGAAATTCAAACCGACGGCGTTTCGGTTGCGGGAGGGCGGTAGCTATGTTTCCTCTTTGGTTACTATCAATTTCTTGTGATCGGCTCTCTGGTGCTCGCGTGCATCGGTGTGGTGGTGCGTCATTTTCTATGATGGAACCTGCGCGAGACAGCAAATCTGGTGAGTAGGATCCAGTGAAAATAACACGCACCCCACGTCGCGTTGACCTCGGCGGCCGACGATTCCAAAGGTCGGCATGCGGCCGAAACCGTTGCTCCCGGTGAACGGATGGGACAACGAGCGCGGTGAGGTCACTCGAACAGCGCTCGCGGGTGTCAATCGATTTTGAACCCGCGACAAATTCGACCGGGCGCACCCGTCAACGGCAATCGCCCAATTGGCGCGGCGGTTGCTCGAATCGAGAAAACGTCGAAGATGGACAAACCGCTCGATGGCCAAGATCGCGATCACGGCGTTTTGAACCAGCACCGCGGACAGCGGTTGTCGTTCGAAAGTGCGGTACTGCGACTCGACGGCAAAGTTCCTCTCGGTGCCCGACGGGCGGTCACCGGAATCGCCAAGGGGAGTCGCACTGGCACGACAATCGGGGAGATGTTCAATAACCTATGGCGACGTCGTCATCATGCGGGCATCCCGATACCGCGACAGCATCGACGAAATTCGCAAAGAACCTCATACGTCCGTTAATCAAACGGCGGCAACGGTTCGGGACACCACCCGACACAGGCGTTAATCGATTGGTTCGCGTTATTGAAATGGCGTCCGGAATTTAATCTAGCGTCGTTTGCCGTGGACAAACAAGGTTCATCTCGGATCCATCGGCAACCGGGTCGAGTGCGGGCGTCAAAAGTTTCCTGCGATTATCGTTGATGTTCACCGGAGCGGTAAGAAGAATCACGATCATTTCCGAACTCTCGCCGACCCGGTCGGTTTGGATCTGACTGAACGATCGAGGAGTCACGGAATTCCGTATCGACAACAATCACCCACGCGTGCAAAAAAAGTAAACTGCCCAAATCTCGATTGTCGTGGTACGTCAATCTCCGATCGGTTTCTCGGTGCAGTTAATCGCACCCTCGATCGCCACCGTTACAAACTCGATCGCGGAAAGCAAGTCCTTGAAACCAGGCTTCGGTGATCTTGCACCGCTCGCTCGCACGGAATGGAAGTTGTCCGATGATTGGACGCCAGCGACACAACCTGTTATTTCGGCCAAGCCGCCGGAGCGGTTTTTTTATGTACGTCAAAGGCATTACTCGCCGCCGTGTCGATCCGCCCGACCGGAATTCAGTGGGAATCTAGTTACTGTTTACCCCAGGCTCCCGCTGGGAACACACTACATGAAGCCGTTTTGGTAGCGAGTGCTGTGTAGATCAGAGAGGCTAGTCGCAAAAATGCTCACGCTGATCGACAAGGACGCGGAACAATTATTGACGGACTTACCGTAGTGGATTGATGGTCCGCCTGACGTTTGAGATCGTTTACTAAGTAGACTTGAGGCAGAGCCTCCATTGCAGTGGCCTTCCCAGGCGGGAGCCTGGCAACGTAGTTGATCATTTTCTTTTTCCTTCATCATCCTAATTCATTCAAAAATGTGTGTGGCATCACGTTTTCTGGAACCTCCACGCAAACAACGAACGCGCACCGTCGCGCAGTCGATGCTCGATCGGAATGCTCGACGTGCTGCGACCATCGTGGTCCAGATAACGGGCAGCCGTCTGTGTTGTTTGATCGGACTTCGCCCTCGGGCACATCGCGTTTGTCGATCATCGCCTGAACTGCGGGCATCACCCGATCGAAAACCGACGACGGCGACTATGCAGTCACTTGTTCATGGCGAGTTGTAACGGTTACACAACGCCATTCGCACCTCCCGAGACTCGCGCGTGGCGTAAACTCGCTTTCCACACGGCAGAGGGCGCCAGTGCGATCACGTTGCCGGGTTGTAACCTAAACACGGCCTCGCGATGGTCGAGCATTTGCGGGGCGAGTTGCTATCGTGGCTCCTATGATCACCGCGAGCAACGATGGATTTTTGATTCGCGATCGATTCGGGATCAAACGGGTTTATACTTAACGCCGTCGGTGAGCAAGGACTCGTATGGGGATCGGGGTAAAAATCCATCCCGCAGTAACATCCGACGTGCCCGCGAAACTTTAGCCCCAAAAGCCGACCCTGCAATCAAATGATGCAGTCATGGTGCCGGGCACGACGGCGCTTGAAAACGTGGGACGCCTTGCAGCCCGGACCACATGTTGATGTGGCGGAGTTTTTTGAAAGGCGGCGCTCGAGAATTGAAACGAAGCGATGGGTGGGGATTTTTACTTTCCCGAATTCGCACGCAAACGAAGATCCCGATCCGGCTGAATAGTGCAAGGCGTTCAAGACCGTTATGATCGATGCGGTGGCGACTCGTGGAAGCGGACGTGCCGGTCGGTTGTTTACCCTCTCCGGTGGCATCGACAGTTGCTCGCATCAATCGGACTAGCGAGACGTTGATGCAGTCGCCGTCAAGGCGTTCACGATCGCATTCGAATAGCGATGAGTACGGACGAATCGAACATCGCCAAATGTGATGGCCGATCGGACGGTGCCGAACAGGAAGTATTGCGTCTGACGCGAGAAGGAACTCTACGGACAGCGTTTCGAGCGAGCGACGTGGCAGCCGCGAACGGACGTTTTTACAACACGCTCCGCGGGGCGAAATGGCAAATGAGTCGGCGGGTGCGCGGGCGGTGGCAATACAGAAGCGTCATTACGGGCGAAGGCAGCGGACACGAATTGTTCGGCGGCTATCCGTTTTTTTAACGCGATTGGCCCTTCGGATCGCGACGGCCGAAGAGGGCGGCAATCTTTTGCCGGTGCGATTCTCGCCGAAGAGGCACCAAAATGCACGACGGTGCAAGAGCGCTGTGGGGTTCAACGCCCTCGTGGTTGCAGCTTGGAATGTTGGTGCTACCAGCGGTGCACGAACCGATCTGTCGGGCAATTTGAAGACCTGCTCGCCCAGTACGATCCGTCGCCGAGATCGCCTCGGCAACGATCCGGAATGCGCCGGTTCCGCGGTCGGCACCCAGACTCGCGTGTCGAGTACAACGTGGAGCAAAACCATAATGCTCGAAGGACAAATCCTGACCTGGGACGGGGTGACCGTATGGAATACTGGCAACTCGGATGGAAGAGCCGTCCCGCGTTTCTCGACCATCATCTTCGGCCGAGCTACGCGATACGAAGATCCCGCCGGAAGTTTTCCCCGTATCCGCAATGGCGTGGAGAAATGGGTGCTCCGCGAAGCGATGGTGACCGTCCTGCGCGTGAACTCTACGACGAAAAAAATTCGCGGTTCATGGCCCGCCCGCTCACACCGATCCGGTCAAACCAGGCCGCCGTGCAAGAGATGCGATCACTGGCCTTCATCGGCGGTACACGAGTCCCCAACATGCTCGGTTCTCGACTACGACGCGTTGAGTCGGTTCCTCGACGACGCATGGAAAGAAACGACGGCACGATTCGCCCGTTCGTAAACGACAATCATCAATGACACGCGTTGCAATTGCACATGCATGCACGGCCAATTACGTCGAAGAGCCAACCGTTTACGGCGGATGGGAATTGATGAACATGCAAGTCAACTCTAGAAACGAATCAATCCGACATCACTGACGTTTAGTCGCGAAATCGGGCGTAACGAAACCGATCGTAGGCATCTTACCGATGGTCGGTTCACCGACGCGAGACATTCAGGGCAAGCGATGGTTTAACCGATCGGATCCGAGAGTGCCGGTTTGTCTGTTTTCCGGTGGACGGTGCGGCAAATAATATCCAAGCGTTCTACAACCGGAGAAAGCGATCGCACCAACGCATCTCGTCGGTCTCACATCGAATACCGTCCCCTAGTCGCGGTGCGGCTTCGACGGGGACCGCTCGGTGGTGGATCGTGGTGCACACTCGCGACATGTCTGCCGGCGTTTACATGAAAGAGAGTATTTCTCTCAACGCCACGCACTCACGCACATTGATCGCGTTGAGTGATGAGGAAGGAACGCTTCGGCGGATGATTCGGATCGCAAAGTCCGTGTTGCCGGCATGATTAACCGGAATTGCGTCGCACGATGAGCGATCTCGACGGCGTGGAAATCTGCAAGACGAGATGCGGCGCACGGTTAAATCCGTCGCAGGCCCCTCGATGCAGCCCGCGACCCGAGTCGATCGGAGAGTTATCTCGAACTGCATATCGAGCGAAGGCCCGGTGCTCGATCATCCTGAAAGAAACCGATGGGATCGTCGACGAGATCACCGGTCTGTTCACATGGTCGGAGTGGTTTCCGGGGGAGGCCGAAACACACGCCGGCACATACGCCGCAGGACATGCGTAACGACCGCCTTCTGTTTCGGCTCACGAGGTGCCCGGAGTCCTGGCAGAGAACGGCTCGCCCGCAGCCGGGCAACGCTGCGGCAAAGCACAAATTTTGCCTGGAGCGGCCAACACCGTTCCCCGGTGGCTGGTTGGAGTTTTCTCTGGACGTCCGCGAACACCTTCCGAAGAGATTCTCGAAGGAACTTAGTACCGCATTTCGCAAAAGCCCTCGCTTCGGCGATCGCGCGGCGGCGACAATCTGATGTTTCTTAGTTTTCAACAAAAGAGTTATCATTGCATCTCGTGCACTGTGTGCCGAGATTTGTCGATGAGCTTTCACCTCAAAGCGAACGACTGGCAACGTCCGAATCCCACACACATGGCCACAGCGGACGCACGCACACGCACCACCGACGGCGCAGATGCATGAGGGCCGCATGGTCCCGGTCGGGATGGTTTTTGTTCCGACAAAGGCGGGCAAAGTCACTCGCCGGCCGAATGGGACGGCCTGGTCAGACCTCGGGCGGCGCGAATTCTGATGCTTGACACGCTCATGGCATTGGCAAAGCCGCTAAGCCTTCGCAAGCTCCATTGACACCAAGCTGGCGACACCTTCGGGGTCGGTGATCCCAGGATCTTTTCCCTTCCGGTGTGTGGTTCGTTTCGCTCAAACCACCGCTAATCGCTCGAATCCCTTCGGATAACCTTTTTGTGGGTAACGGACAGCTTGGTTAAAGATCCATTCTACCGTGAGAACGCAATGATCCCATGATTCTTTTCGGTTCGTCCGCGTAAATGGAAGTTTGGGACGTCCAGACGGTTGAATATCATGAGTGGGAAGAGACCGGTACGGCATCACAGCTTTTCCCTTCGAATTCACAAGAGAAATTCATGACGAGACGATTCATCGACGGTTTGGTTCGTATTTCCTGTATTTGCTTGAAATTGGCTGGCGCGGTCGGACGCGTGGTTTGCGGATGACGCTGCGACCCCGGTGAGGAGACAAGGCGGCTAAAGCAACAAAGAGGATGCTGCGGCGAGAGTTAAAAAGAATGAAATTATGTCGAAACGAAACACTTCGTTTGAGCGGTTACCGTCCGTTGATCAGTACATGATGGAACTCAACGGTGTGATCGTGGATTCGGAGCGCGATCACTTTTCAAACGCTGCGGTTTGGTCCCGGCAACGATTTGCCGGAGTGTTGTTTTCCCTTGCACCTATTACGGCCACGGCGTGGTATCACAAAAAACTGAGTGAATATGAATTGCAATCGCTATCGGTGGCCGAGGTGGTGAGCGGGCCGAGAAATTTGCCTACGCCGCTTACGTTCCGGCTTTGTTGCGGGAAACCAGTTTTGGGGATATAGCGAAGGGCGCACGCGTTGGCGAAAGGATTTGGCCGGAATTCGGACCGGGTTAAGTAACGAGTACATTTTTTTGTCGTAACCTAGGATCCGATGTGGTTTGGCAAGGAAATTGCTGCGTGACGAAGAGGCGAACGATCGCCGTTTCGAAACAGTCGTTACTCAAGCCAAGAATCGTGACTCGGCGGGAGGAACGGTATGCAGTTTGGATGCCAGGGTGCGGCATCATCGGCCCATTCATGGCTGCCTGAACGATTACATGCGCGAGATTTGAAGTACGAGGATCGTCGGGTCTAGCGAGATTCTGAACAGGCAACGTGCAACCATGGAGCTACATCATTCGAAGGTCGCTACGTCGATCATGCGTCCCGAAACGTTTGCGTCGAGCGATGACGGCGAACCCGTTTCTGAAATTGTCTGTGGCGTGTGGCGTTATTTACGATTCTGAGCGACGCCCATCCACGCGATGCCGGTACACCATCGACCACTTGGGGGTTATCAAGCAAGCGTGCAAAAGAACGTGACGTCAAGCACTACGAGGGTGCTCTTACTGGGTCTGGAGCTCTCATTGGTCTTCGGTCAGTTCGCATCCTTGAAACGATTGCTTGCATTTCAGCCCGCGCGATGGAGTCGTTTGCAGCCGGCGTCCAGCATCTTCCTCAAGTGACGCTTGCCTTCCAATCCGGACGGGGATCCGATGTTTCCCCAAAGGACCTTGCTGTCGTGATTTTGGTTTCGTCGGCGGCGAAAGATTGCGTGAAAAGGGATGAACCGAAGGTGTTTTCCGTTGGTCAAGCCGATTCGTGAGGCGCACTCAATCAGAGTCGGCCCGTCCGGATTCCAGTTTTAACACAAAACGGGAAGTCTCTGTGAGAACCTCCGCCGGTGGTCGTCCAACAAGCGAGCGCACGTGAAGCACGGGCGCAAATAGCGAACCGCTGATTCTCACCCAGACCGGCGGTCGTTTGTTTTCGCCAAGCGAACGCTTCCTCCAGGCCTTGTCGGCGTCCACTTCCGCAGGTGCCTGGTTGAAGCCAGGAATGCGCGCCGCGCGATCGGACATCGGCGGGAATCCATTGGCGTCAAAGGTTTCGCGTCCAGTTCGGTCCCGCACCGTTGCAAGCCGATCGCGGTGAGTTCGCCTTCAGCGGGGAATGTCAGTGACGGTTGCGAGGCATATACTCGCTATCTGCCTGGTCGGGAGGTAAGGTCAATACCATGTATTGGGCGGCGACCGGATTGCTGCCCCCTCATTTGGTCAAATGTTCGTCCGCGAACGCGCTCGCCACCGCGGCGTTCGTGGGCGATGATGACGCATCGGATGGTAAGCCACCGAGTTTTGCAGTGCGAACCGTGTCGACCAACGCTTGAGCTAACGACTCGTCGGAGGGCTTCTTCCTGCGTCGCAGTTCGCGAAGCGTCGAATCAGCGGCGGACGGTTGCCTCACCGGGTTGCAAGTAGACTTCGTCGAGTGACCAGTCCTGACGCCTGCGGCATAAAGGGTCGTCGGCACGAAGACATGGCAAAAAAAACCCCGGGTTTTTTGGGGGAATTTCCTGCCCCCAAAATTACCCCCCCCCTTTTCGGGGGGGAAAAATTCGATGTGTTGTCCGTTTCAAGAAGGAACACGCGTGTCGGAAACGAGAATCGTTCCGAACGAATCGACCGTTTTGGAGTCGCGGGGTTTGGATCGGTCCAAGTTCCCGTATGCGTGATCGTACGTCCGGCGACGGGGCTTCATCGGATTGCGTCACTCGGCCGCGAATGGTTTTGGGTCGGATCGCATCGGTCACGACGATTGGTTTGGTGGAGGTCAGTGACGATCGCGACGGCCTGCGAATTGCTCATCGTTGGTGATCGCGACGACTTCTCCGATTTTTTGTGCGTTTCAGCGGTTTTCAAACGAAAACTCAGGTGCCTCGCATTTGAATGCGCAGTGTTCGCTGGTCGTCTTGGTTTTGGCCGTCGGATGAGCACCGATGGTCAATTCGAGGCCGGCCCAGGAAGTTTGTGTCACCTTTGGCCGCCAACCAAACGCACCCGGTCAGTACTCCTCGCTTACCGCAATCTTCGCGTGCATTTGAGTGAAATTCCGCCAAATGCTTCGGTTGGCTTCGATACTGCCGCGGCCTCTCCCAGTCGTTCTGGTGACAGAGAACTTCGACGGTGCCGGGGCGCATACGACAGCGGTCGCGAATCCCGTTTTTCATCCGTCAACGACGGAGATACTGTCCGTCCGGTCTGGCGCTCGCGGGCTGCCCGTCTTCCATGTCCACTTGTAGAGTGGTTTGTTGTTGAAATAGAACGTGCTTCATTTGGCGATTCGGCAACTTGATCGGGACCGGCCCGTCAACTTACCTTTGCGATGACGCCTTTTTTTGCAGATCAACTGGGGCGATTGACCTGAGAGTTCTCAGGGTTCGACGCCATCACGTCCGAATAGTCACTGACCCGTTGCGGAATCGTCAACGGCGCGGATGGAGTTAGGTCGAACGGGGGCACGTCATCCAAAAGCGCCTTTCCGCGTCGGTGGTTTTTTGCGAAAGATTTTGGTCGCTGTAATCTTCTCCGTTCGGCCTGAAACTTCCTGCTCGATGCCGATACGCCGCAAGTCCGGTTCATTGCCTGTGGGAGCGTTTCCCATCACTCGCTTGCGCTCGGTCGGCGTCTCAGCGTGGATGACCAATTGACGTCGACCTGGTCGCCTTTTCGTGGATGAACCAATATTGCCGAGTAGTTTCGGCAATACGTTGAACTCAGGCAATCAGGAAAGTACTTTGGAAGACGCCCAATCGCACTGGCATTTGGTTCTTAATCCGTCCATAGGATCGGTGGTTCCGATGGTAGTTTGATATACGGGCTGGGGGTTGCCACTGCATTGGAATTCAACGCCCTCGAATGCCGTTGCCCTCTTCGTCGATTATGCGAATAGTCCTGGTCACGACATTTTGGAAAGCTGACAATAGTGAACTCGCGGCTTCGGCGTCACGGACGGGCTGACGACTGAATTGGTAACCGCCGACGCGATAGGTCAAAGTCCGTGCGCCAATGCAGTCAATGCGGCGCTGGCGGTTTCTACGTTTCTCGTACAGATCCGAATTCGAGCGGTCCGTTGCCTGTGTGTCCGTTCTTTGGATGATGGTTCGGCGTAGGCGAAGACCAGACCTGAACCGAGGCATGGCCGGTACGGTCTGGGGTTTCCTTCGGAACACGCGGACTTCGGTGGAAACGCGGTGGGCGTTGAAGCTGGACACGCATGTCCGGTTGTCGCAATGCCACGAAGTCGTTATTGCGAGCGATTATTGGTGGGCTAGTTTCATGCTGGTGGTATGCGCGACGGGGCTTCGAATGCTGGGTTTGTGCCACGTGACGCCCGAAATGGGTAGCCAAGTTTAAAACGTCTTGCCACTGATTGTTGGCTCGATCGATCGTTCCCGTCAACTGACGAAGCGTGATCTTCGATCGCGGAATCGGTCACGGGAACTCTCTTCCTCATCGATCACGATTCCATGCAGCGAATCTTCCCGCCCTCGCCCTTCGCCGCGTAAAATATGCGGGCTCGGATGCGACCACGGACTGCGTAACCGCCACGGGGTTTCAATTCGGCCTCGAGATGGGACGCAGATGACAGGACCAATGCACTGGATCATCGTCACGGTAACCAGCAGCGGATGGCGAGCGTGGCGGTTGACGTGGCGCGCGCGAATCGCGTTCTGTCGAGCAGTAGCCGATTTCGATGCTGCAGAAGTTGGGACGTGCTCCGGATCGGTCAACGCGGAACGCCCAGCTGTTCTTGTTCGTCATCAGATTCACGCGTTGGGTGTCAATGCAGTAGCATGACGTTTAAAGTAGCGATACCCTTCGGGGAAAGCAAGCAATTTTGCTTCAAGGTTCCGCTTTATCGCTGGGGCGGTTTACAAGAAACGCTTTCGGCGGTGAATCCGCTCGGGTTCCGGAGTGCAACAAAGATTGCTGGCACTTGAGTTTGTCAAATAAAACCGCAAAACACGACGCCAGACCCGACGGCAGTCACAAGAACTGAGATTCAGAGTCAGCGGTGGCACTCTGCGGGTGACTGAGTGCTGGCGCGCGTTGTTTTTTCAAGAACAGCGATAGTCATCAGAGAGCACTGGAAGAAAGACTCCTGCCCGAAAAACTGGGTGTGAGTTCAACTCTCGACTTTCTTTGTTGCTCGTCGTTCTGGCCGTCGTCTGATAGAGGCAACGCTTGCATTCTTATTCTCAAATAGTTTTGAGAAAAAGCTTGACTGTTGCCCAAGAGCCGCTTCTAATGGCGTTCAGTTGACTTTTCTCTTGTCACAGATTAGTAGCGGAGCCAGAGGCGATGAAAAAGAAGCACAAAAGCAACAAAAGCACAAAAGCACAAGAAGCACAAAGCACAAAGTAAACGTCGTTCACGTCGTCGCTTGATGTTGGAACACCTTTCGCCCGCGACACCTCTTGGGCGGCGGATCTGGGCACCGAGAAGTCGGTTCCACAATTGAGATTCAACGTGTATGACGTCAATGGCGGGACAAGCGTTCACGAGATTCGATGCCCTGGTCGTGGTGAACGCCGCCCAACATGCGCTCGCAGCCGAGTGATTTTCACGGATGCGAACATCGACGGAAATAAATTTCATTGATTGGCAACGCGCTGACATGGTCGTTGGCATCACTCAACCAATTCCATTCCAACACGCGGGTCTGTCAGTGATGCGTTCGCATGCGCCCTCGGAAGCCACTCGCCCGCTTCATCAGAATTCGTCCCCTCGTCCCCTCGAGCCCATCGGCACTCACAAGCCACGTCAGCCCCCGCGGCCGCATCCGGCCCAAGCCGCCGCAGTCTCTCAGCGGTCCGTCTGGCCCGTCCAGTCCATTCCGGTTCCTTCGGGCCATTAAGTCCGTCGGGTCATCAAGTCTTGGGTCCATCCGGCCCTTCGGTCATCCGGCCCTTCGGGTCATCTGGCCCTCTCGGGCTCCATCGCCCTTCGGGTCCATCCGGCCCCTTCGGTCATCCGGCCCGTCGGTCCATCCGGCCCGTCGGGTCCATCCGGCCCTCGGGGCCATCAGGTTCCAACTCCAATTCCAGAAGCCAAGCAACGATTGGCTTAACACCATTCACGACCCAGGACGCGAACTGGCAATGTCCTGGAACGATGGCCTGATGCAGAACGGAACGCTTGGCCAAGACTACGATCTAGATACAGTCACGTTCGTCCTCTGTTGCAATGTCCAGCATGAAACTTTGACGCCTGGACTCTGCGACAGGCGACTTCACCTACGACCCAGTTACAGGCTTTGTGGGGGGGACTCGTTTACGTATCACTTTCAGATGGTACGGGAACAACAGTACGTCACAGCGACAGTCGAGATTGACGTCTCAACTCCCATTCAGAGCCGAACGACGACTGGGCTTACACTTCACGACCAGGACGCGACTGGAGTTGTCGCTGGAACGATGGTTGATGCCGGACGGCTCAAACTGGCAAGACTACGAAGGAGACACGGTGACGTTGCGTCCTTGTTGACGATTGTCGGCAATGGACTTTGACGCTGGAACTCTGCCGACAGGCGATTTCCACCTACGACCGAACGGGCTTGTGGGAAGGTGACACGTTTACCTATCAACTTTCAGATGGTTGGGAACAAGTACGTACAGCGCGACCGTTCGAGATTGACGTCTCCAATCCATTCCAGAGCCAAGCGGACGACTGGGAATACACACTTCACGACCAGAAGTGGACTTCGAATGTCGCATGGAACGATGGCCTAACGCGACGGCCTCAAACTGGCAAGACCTACGAGGAGATAGTGTGTCGTTCGTCCTTGTGACGATGTGCCAGCGGCACATTTGACGCTGGACTCGGTGACAGGCGAACTTCACCTACGAACCCGGACACAGGCTTTGTGGGCGGAATGACTCGTTTACCTATGAACTTTCAGACGGATTGGAACAAGTAACCTACATAGCGACCGTCCTGATGCTGTGACGAAACAACGTCCAGAACGAGCGAGACGGGCCCATTATCGTGCAATGCCCGCTGCGATGACCCTGATGAGAAGACGGGGAACGTTGCGGCAAATGATGGCTGACGGCGACGGTGACAATTGGAAGGAACTACGACGGAGATTGTGTGACGTTCGTCCTTGTTGACACCGTCACCAATGGAACTTGACTTTCGACACCGCAACCGCGAGTTCAAGTACAAACAGAAACGAGGCTAATACTTGGCGACATTCTTTACCTAACCAGATTCACAGACGCCTGGGGACGCAGTGCCCGACTGCACAGTCCGAGATTGACCGTGGTGGGAATGACAGCCGACGCTACTGGAACGGAGGTCACGGGGTACGTTCACTGTCGAGGGTAATTCGCCTCGAGCGCCGCGAGGGTATGTTCATTCCCGGGTGGCGTTGAGCGGGAACAACGGATACGGAATCGTGTACGGAAACACTATATATGCAATAACGACGGACCACAAAGTTCCACTGTAACTTACACAGTCAAACTCAGCCTGATGGTAAGTTTCGAGACAACTGGTAGCACGGTCAGATGAAACACCGTCTACTACACCTCCAAACTACGATGACATACCGGGATAGATTTCGGCCGCTCACAGGGCGTGGGAGGAGAGCAAAGGTCATACCGGTTTATAAGGAAGGCGGCATAAGTGTTCTTCTTAAAAAGGTAAGGGAGCAACCGAGTACTTTTTGGAGACCACTGAAGATTCCGATTACGGCAGCCACTATTGTGGGCTGGTTTAAACTCACAATCATTCAAATTCAAGACGCCAAGTGGTATCGGCAATCGCATCGCATTTACACTTAATTACTGATAAAGGAATTGAGGCGAGAATCTGATTTGAAAAAGTTGCGAAGTACGTATAAGGCGAAGTATCAAGATAAATCCGATGGGTGTGGATCGGTACGTTCGACGTACGGGTAAGATTAATGTCTTCCTAGACAGCTCATCGCAGGCTGGGGTGAGCAGATTTCAATCCCGTAAACTTCAGCTTTTTCCCATTCTAATCCTACCAAATCGAGTGTACTATGATCCGTTTTTTGTTAGCTGTGACCGTTTTTTGGACATACGCAATCACACCGATCGCCCTGTTCAGCGGACGAGCAGGCAAAGTAGGCCTCGCGCAACCGCTGGCTGCCTCAAGATCGGCCCTGCAAATCTGGCTCCATTTACATGAGCTCATTGGCCTGATGATCCGGCCACGCCTGCACGAGAATGATCAACCCAATATCGAATCCTGGATTACCAAAGATCGAGAAAAGGAAAAGGGCAACTTCGGGCGTGATGGATGGGTGGCTCCGCCTGGGGCCTTGATGCCACGGACTGTGGGACGGGAGGTTAGATGGGCGCATTGTACAGCATCGTTGGCGCTGACGTTTTCGAACGCAGGGACGGTCGATGAAGATTCGCATCAATGGTGGTCGCCTGGGGGAGACCACGTTTTATTGGACACTCAAGGGACGACCCGGGAAAGCCGTGAGGTCGTCCGGTCACCCAGGCCAAGAAGAAACCGGGGTGCCCCACGTCGCAATTTTCATCGCCCTACCAGTTGGACTAGAAAGGTTCGCCACTTGCGCATTCGTGTAGGGCAGGCTCCTGCCTGCCCGCGTTTGCGATTGAATGCATCATTCACCGGTGTGTCAGACGGGAGCCTGACCTACGCTATGAACAGTTCACCTAACCATAGCCGCCATCACTCCGACCCTTTCTATAGAAGTAGGTGCATGATGACCGTTATTGGCTAGCCTTCACCGTTTGGAGCTACGTAATCACGCCCGATCGCCCTGTCGCCAAGGCGGTCCAGAGACACCGACGCCTGCGCTGCCCGTTCCTGCAATGCGCCTCCCGTTTACGATTAAGATCATCATGCCCCGTTGAATCCCGCCGCTCCTGCTTCGAGAAGGATTCGCCCCGTTATCGAATCCTGGATTTCCAAGAGTATCGAGAATCGGCACAAGGCCAACTTCAGGGCGGTGACGCCATGGGTGCGCTCGTCGAGGAGGAGCCCGACGGAAGGCAATGATCGCTGTGGTATGGGGCGGGAGGTTGTGGCCCCGTTAGCGAAGACATTCCGAGCGCAAGGATGGCTGGATCAGATCTCGTTCCAAGTGGTGGACGCCTTCGGAAGCCAAACCACTGTGACACTCAAGGACGAACCGGGAAGCCGTGAGGTGGTCGCGGTCACCGCAGGCCGAGAGGAAACACGGGGTGCCCCACGTAGCAGGGCGATTTGCACGGGATTTACCTGCTAATAGGACTTCATGCCATGTAGTCGTCGTCCATCCGGCGGTCAGTCGCTGTTTTTGATTCCACACTTGCTGTCTTCTCTTGCTTGAGCAGGCTTAAAGCGACTCGCGAAAGTGTACTGAAATTTTCATCCCATGCCGCTTTGCGAATTCGCATTGTCTTCTCCGAACGAAACGTCTAATTGCGTGACTTGGTTTCGATGCCCAAGGCACGGCACAGCAACCCTGCAAAATCCTCACCTGTGCGACTTTGCTCACGATGTAGTATCGGCACAGCAATTCGTTTCCTTTTCGACGCTGAAGTGGGTTTATTGATCGACATTCCGATCGCACATAATCTTTCAGCGTGCCCGTCGGGAGATCATCGGACTTCACACAGGTATAACTGCGCTCGTCGATGCGACCATGATCGGCCTTCGTGTGTGATGCTCAGACACTTCGGTTCGGTGCAAGAGTCATCTCAAGATGATCAAGCAAAATGCCTTGATTCCCTCCGGAACGTGGGTTGATTTCCTTCAGCAAGCAAGCAGTAATCCGACCTTCATCAACGATCTTTGCTGCAATCTCGTCCTGACATCCATGGCGTCAATAGTCGACGCAAACCCAGAAACCTCGATGATTTCAGCAATTTGGGGATGCCGTGTCTCGTTGCTCTCGCATCAACGACGTCTGGCCGAGGCTGATATGATTGTCCGTTTGCCCAGGCCTGACCATGTGTATGGCGGCTTTGGGCCCGTGATGGTCATAACTTCGTCCGATGTTTTTCCGGTTCGATCGGTTCACCTGGCCATGGCGGTGATTTATTCAACTCAGTCATGACACCATCGCGAACAGAATTGGCTTCGAATCATCAGGCTGATCGCGTTGAGGATTGCGTTAAAGCGATCATGCGAAGGGAACACAGCAGACATGTCCAGAAATTTTGCAAACCATTCCTTCTTAGTTATTAAGCAAATTTAGTTAATTGCCACAAAATCATCTGCTCCCGCGATCACTCCACAGATCATCATGAAACGTACATTGACCAATGGATAAACCGGCTCAACCCGGACGAGGATCAGTTTATTTTTCCAAGATGATCAACCAGCGATGTAGAGCGTTCCATTGCAAAGATCATAAGCGGTAAATCGTCTACTTTTGGCAAGTTCAAAAGCTCAGATGCGAACTACCTTAGTCTCGCGATTACCCAGTGTGGCGCATCGCTGCCCACGTAGCCATTTTCATCGTCTTCTCAAGAAGAAGCGAAATGCTAAACAGACGCTTGAATCTGATCTCAAAATTGAAGAAAGTTTCAGACTGCGCGACGATCTCTGACGCGTCGGCTTAAAACAGGCGTTTCGTAAATGATCCAGACGGGGATTGTTTGAGCAGAGTCGTTCAGCGGAAAGCGTCATGACTTTCCGTCCCTTTCCTATCTCCTATAGAAAGTAGGTGCATTAATGACCCGTTTATTGCTAGCCTTCACGTTTGGAGCACGTAATCACGGCCGATCGCCCCTGTCGCAGGCGGTTCCAGAGAACCGCAACGTTGCACAAGCCGCTCCTGTCAATTTGGCCCCGTTTAACGTAAGATCATCTGGCTGATGATCCGCCCACTCCTGCGAAACGAAAGGTCGCCCCGTTATCGAATCCTGGATTACGCAGAAGAAGCATCGGAATCGGAGCAAGGCCAAATTCCAGGGGCGGTGACTGGATGGGTGCGTGCCTCTTGATGCACGGAGTTTGTGGACGGGAAGTTAGACGGACACTTGGACATGCATCGTTTATGCTGACGTTTTCGGAGCGCAAGGACGGCTTCTGATCAGATCCGCAATCGATGGGTGTCGCTGCTCGGACTGGCCTGATGCTCAAATTATTGATGAACAGGGCAGCCGTGAAGTCGTACCGGTTCTCGAGGTCAGAAGCAAGCATGGAATGCCCACGTGCCATTTTTAATCGGTCCTAAACATCAAGTCGAAAGCTCTGGAAGCAGTGCAAACTGTGGAACCGCTTTTTGTGGACCCTCCTCCTTTTGCGAGCTACTAATCACGCGGTCGGCTCTGTCGGCGACGGTCCAGTGACAACAGACAACTCAGCCCGTTTGCTGAACATCGGGGCTCGTTTATGTCAAGATTAATCGGCCTGTCGATCCGGCGCTCCTGTTGTTTGCTCGGGATCAACCCGTTCATCGAATCCGGATTACCAAGAGTACGAGCATCGTGGTCAGGGCAATCATGCGGTGACTCGATGGGTGCCGCTCGTCGACGAGCCTAAGAAGGCGAGAATCCTGTGGAGCGGAGCTATCGACGGTAAGCTCACGCGGCCG
>Ga0163217_1113508_pt1 | contig 19670 bp, 9 predicted proteins | sample SynspAceP_FD_185933 | JGI IMG/M metagenome (GOLD analysis project Ga0163217, IMG submission 185933) | Saline lake microbial communities from Ace Lake in Antarctica - Synechococcus sp. Ace-P (PacBio error correction) | ecosystem: Environmental > Aquatic > Non-marine Saline and Alkaline > Saline ...
CTACTTTAGCCTAGTAATGTAACGGCTATTATCAAATTTATAGCTATAACCGGTTACTTTTCGCCTTATTTGAGCATCTTCTGATACCGGGCAAAATCAATAGCATCACCAATATTAACAATGTTGTTTCTTGGCTGCGTTTATAGTTTTTGCATTACCCCTCGGGCTTTAAAAAAAGCGTTGGTTTTGGGGTCCATCCTTTATTCGCCAATGAAAGGGTCCATAATAATTGGTGGCTCCAAACTTTTGGCTAGTGACTGAATCTTGTTATTAATAACCCCCATGCAATATACATAGAACTTTGCAGTGCGGCTTTTTTGACTGAAAATTGGCTTACAATTGAATAAACATTTTTCTCAGTTTGCTTCTCAAACCACCCATGTTTTTTGCTTCCTAATATTCATAAAAAATCCCTATACATTAAGTTATTATGTTTTCAACTATAACGCTTTAACATATGTGGCTTTTTGGGAAGCACTTTTTCAGCGAGTAAAATTCCCACCATGGATGTTTTTGTTATAAGGCATTTAGACGTCAAACTCATGAAGTTACTTCAGTTCGAAGACTTCAATAAGCTTTTTACTAATGCCGGCATAAGGTAAATTTGCTTCAAACGTATTAAAATTTGTTTTAAGGTTTGTATCATTGCGGAATACTTCCCGCCACATATACTTCTTTACCATTAACTATTTCATTCAACTCTGCACCAAGACCATTTCTAACTATGTCACTAGCATTTGGTATAACTGGAATAATCTTCCATCGATTCAAATAATTGGTTTTTTTTTTTGTTATATTTCATTGGCTTATTCGTCTCCAAGGCATTTCTGGCAAAGTTGTCCAAGTTTTGGTCAATACCTTTGAGGATTAAATGCTTCTTTAAGTTTTTTTATGGCTCCGAATATTTTCAACTGAACAAGGCGCACGCAATATAGTTCTTTAGACTCCTGCCTACTAATGCCTAAAGAAATAAAGCCGATTAAGTGTTTCTTTCACTTTCGGTGGTTTCATCTAGCCTTTCAGCTTGATTTTTCAACAGCTCTAGAATAGCAGTTCCAGCTTTCGTCGGATCAGACTTGATTTCATCATCTATTACCCTCTTGAAACATAAACGCCGCAATAAAAGGCGAGCGATAGCGAAGTCCAGCCCGCGTATTTTGCGGGCGATTTGTAATTGCCTTGTTATAGCCGCATCAGCACCTTTAAACGCCCAACCAGGACGCCATTAAATTTTTCAAATTAGTTTGCCCCTGCAAGTTCGAAGCCCGGGCACATAAAGACCGCATACTTAAAGGCGGCATCAGTCTTTGACACTTTATGCTATGTCTTTTTCTTAGCTTCTGGTTTGTTAGTGGGTGTTACTGACGCAAACAACTTCAGAGCAGTGCCACACCCGACTTCTATATCTGAGCCGGGCAGCTGTACCTAGGTTAACCATTTGAATGGTGCTAAATTTGAGTGTGACGAAGAAAAGTACTTCCAATGCGTAAAAAGACGCAAGGTAGAGTGAATGACTGATTTATCTTTGTTCTATTAAATTAAGTTCTCATCAGGGTTTAAAGGGTCATACCTAGCGCCACAAATTTAATTTTTTGAGAAGAGGTTTTGTGAATCTTCGCAGACAGTTTAGTGGCGATCTGGTGACCGAACTTTATTCATAGATTCGAGATCACTCTACTTTTCAAGATCCATCAGCTCAGAAAAGCTTTAAATAGTAAAAACTTTTAATGCACTAACTTTTCCCTGGCTAATACGCCTGTTTAACAGCACTAAAATGAGTTGGTTAAAATCAGCGACGCAGGAGCAAAAACCAACCTGTTTTTTGTCCTTGTTTAACAGCTTGTTATAATGTACATTTAATTCCAAGTCTATTTTTTCAGGGTGCTCTTTTAAATCCCGTACATTTGTTCCTTATTTTTTAAGTAAAATCTAAAAGGGGCATTTTCATTTCCTTCACGCCGTTTAATCTACATTGATTTCATCTTCTATGGGGCTAACACAAACTTACCTCACTCACGTCAAGCTTGAGTCCATAGATTTGTTTTCTTTCCTTGTGCAATAAGAACTCTATCAGTTAAAAGAGCAACTTGGTTGTCCGCTAACACCTTCGCATTCAATATATTGCTTTAAATTAAGGAAGCATTTTCACTTTAAATGCAACATCAGGTGAATGCTGGATGACTAAAAAAAGCTGCTTCCAACTCCTTTAACCTCGACTAAATCCTTTTTACCAATGAATGCTTTTAATGATAGCTTTAAGTTTTTCCTGTAATTACTCTCCATCTATTTTCCATCATGTTCTAAGAGTGGGCTTTAGGTGGGTTTTGCCCCAGCTTCTCCTATTTTTGGTTTCCGGAATATGTTGATCTTCAATTTCCATTTCAATTAGTTTTCTTTTTGCAGAGGAAGGTTAATTTCGGCAAAAGATAAAAAGGTATTATGCAACAGTAAAAATAGGTCAACGCATCCCCACTGAAGCTCTCCTTGTACATATATACGCTCGAAGCTGCGGAAAACGCGAACGTTTTGGCGCAGCCAGTGGAGTGGGTTTTTCCGATGACTTGGTTGTTTAGTTGCTGATTTCAATAAACTATTGAACAAATTGTTCGCACCTTAAAACCAAGGTATTAATTAGCCCGCACTTGTTTTCGAGCTACAATGGAAGCCCGCTAAACATAAACTGCAATCGATACCTAGCGCGCCAATTGAGGTAGTATTAGATTCAAATTTTCATATTACTAAGTCATTTAAAAGCAGGAGCAGAACAAACTAGCCATCCCTGCAACAAAAGCCATGATTTATGGTTCTTTAATTCAAGTTGAAGATCTCCTTTCAGCTTCAATTTTTCTTACTAAGCAAACTAACGCCCCAAGCAGGGGATTTTATGAAGCGTTTTTTCAAGCGAGTAAAATTCCGCGCTGCTTGGCCCTGTATGGATAATTTTAACCACTTAAAATATTCTTTTGAAACACAGTTTTTGGGGTAAGTGAGAACCCAGGCTTTAAGCAGCATAAAACTAAAGCTGTCTATGTGGTAGTTCGGCTGACTTGGTGGTTCCTCAGTTGAGAGACCGATAACAAGAGTTGAACCCGCCATAGGAACTCCAGCACCATACTCGAATAGTCTACTGGGTCTAGACCCGCATATTGCCAAGCAAGAGTTAGCTTAAATTTGAAAATTCAAACAGAGGCAAAACATTAACGTTGGTGTCGATACTGGAAAGTTTCAACTCGACAATTTATATTCCGTCCTTTGGGTATCTATTTCACCCGTACTAACGATGAAGAAAGGTATCAAGAGGCTTTAAGAAATCAAAAACTATTGCACGCAAATGCGCATTGTCATTGGAGCCACAAGAAGACTTGAAATGCGCCTTCATCCAAGCGTGTGCTGACGCGGGCTTACCTTTTGTAAATTGCCAATCTATTCATAAAACGCTTCGCTGGTGCCATTGGTCAAGCGTGCCAAAACAGATAAGCTAGTGCCAAGTTGATTGCTCATTATGCTGAAGCCGTTTCAACCGCAGTTATCAACACAAAGCCGAAATAATAGGATATGAGTGGATTTAGTTGCCAGAAGAAATCAATTACCCAGCATGCCAAAAATGGAAAAAAATCGTATTCAGATTATAACCCCAAACTCTCAACATGACCATAAAACCGTTTCTTAAACGCTATTCAAACAGCAAATAGCTAAGATTTGAAGCAAAAATACTCTCATTGCTTGAAAGTTGTCCTGATTACCAAGCTTAAAAACGTCCTTTCTACAAAGTAATGCCTGGCATCGGTAAAATTGGCTTGCTGCCATCAATCATTAGCAAACCTGCCTGAATTAAGGTTTACATCACAGTAAACAGGCTAGTGCATTGATTGGAGTCGCCGCCCATGAACAGCGAAAGTGGTTTGCTATAAAGGTGGTTTCGAAAAATTTCAAGTGGAAGGCCCAATTTAGACAGTTTTATACAATGGCTATGATGTCGCCATACAATGTAAACCCCGTTTTCCAAGACCACGTATCAACGACTCGTTGCCGCTGGGACACCTAAACCCCAAGTAGCAATTTTGCCTGTAATCAGAAAGATGATAGTGTATTCAAATTTCGATGCTAAGAGATGGAGTGAATGTGGGAAAGCTCCAAAGGCTTTAAATAGCTATTGACGCCATAGTCTAATTGTTAGGTGACATTAGTTTGTGACTTCCCTTCTTTTTCAATGATTTTGCTATTGGGACAAACGCTGTAAACAGAAAACATTGCTAGCGAAAAAACTTGTTTCAAAAAATTTGACGATAATCTCATAGCTAACGACGCTTCCATGAAAAAACACGCCTGTAATGAACAGCACTTGTAGCGCGTAACAAAAGAAAAGTAGCGATTAGCAAGGTAAATACCTTGAGGTTTGAACATTTTGCCAACTGAAATTTTGTATAACTCCTAAGCCAATACTCACCAAAATGTAGCCGCTATCATCATATTTGGCACCTAACGCTCAAAGCAACGCGCGGCTTTGCGTCCGAATGCCTGCTTGTTATTGCGCCACCTAATGAAACTATCGCGGCTGCCGCTGCCTGTTAACACAACAACAATGAATTAAATTATTACCCACACTGTAAAAACAATAACCTGAGCAAACTTACAAACGAAAAAAGGCATGTTAGGTTGAACTGATGCTGATAAACCTGTTGGAAAGTTTTATAAAGTTTATCGGGCTAAGAAATGAAAAGGACGATTGCCAAAATGAGTCTAGCCAACCACAACCTTTTTTAACTAAACTAACCTAATGATAGCTACAACAGTTGTCAGGCCAAAGCGTATAAATCTGTCCAAAAGCACGTGAAAATTACGAGCGTCTTTGGGCGAAGCCACCGGCGAGTAGTTTTTTCGCGGTGCCTTTGTTTTGTTATTGCGCCAACCTACTCAACTATCGCGCTTGCCGTTCCTGCCCGCTGTTTTGCACCAACAACACGATTAAAATATTACCCTTAGACTAAACAACCTTAAGGAAAACAACAAGTAATTTTTTGGCATGTTGGTGGGACAGTTTTGGATAAAGCGCTGGTAGTTAATAAGTTTGTTTAGTGAATAAATGAACGGACGATTGCCAAAAAGGGCACGAAGCAACCACACCTTTGAAACTAAAACCTTACTACCGATACTGAACCAACCAAGTTGTAAGGCTAAAGCGCTATAACAAATATTAATATCCGGAAAAGTTCCGTGTTTAAACACGGCATTACATTCCGCCTTTCCTCCATGAGTCTTTTTTAACCAGCTTATAAGGCCCACTGTACAGGGTTAAAATTTTATTGCCTTTAATAAAAAAGGTAAGTTTCTGGGGAAAGACGGAAAAAGTTCAAGATCTTGCTGTTAGCGGGAAGTTTTTACTATAACTGTATAAATACACCAGTTAATAAAGTAAGCCAACTAAGATGGCCAAATCGATATTTTTAAACATGATAAAAGATGAAATGTTCAAGCTGCGTTAATGCTAAACGAACTATCGAAAGTTATTTAAATGGATCAGCAGTTACATTCTTTTCCATCAGAAAAAACACCCAAAAAAAAAAAAAACCTAATTTTGATGCCGAACACGAAGTTTGAAGCTTTTCTGTCTGCATTAGTATTGAGCTTTGATGGTTTGCAGCTGCAACACAAGCTTCCAGCCTTAATGCTTTTGGTTTTTTTTGTATAGGATATCATTCGTACACCATTAAAATGAAAAACTCAACTTTGTTAAAAGTACAAGGCAAACACAAACTGCCTGTCGTGTTAACACACCGATGAAATGCCGGGCGCTTATTGCGGCACTAACGCTCAAGCAGAAACTGCCTGTTTTCCATCCTTTATGCCAGCGGATTGCGCTTAATGGAGTGTGGTGAGACTGGAGTGGAAAGATATTGATTTTTGATTATAATCCATTCGATTTGGTATGGCAAAGGGGCAAACATCGTGTCGTTACGCGCTTGCTGATGAACTCATCCCTGGGCTGCGTGCCAGGTTAGCCTCGGTGCAACAATATTTGAACGCCGGATTTAATTAACCCCCGATTAACGCTGGTGTGTATTTACCCCACCGTCTGCGACTCAACATTAATAAAAACGCCATCGTTAGTTAAGATGGCAATATTTATTTGCCTCGCGTCAATTATCCAAAAGATCCTGAAGCTCAGTCATTACGGCGTCATCACATCGATGAGTCAGCAATCCAAAGGCCATTCCGTTTTGCGGCTAAAGGCGCAAATTGGCAAGACAGTAACACCTCCCACTTTACGTCATTCGTTTGCTACACCTACTTCATCTGGTGCAAGACAATCCGTACCGTGCGCGGCACCCCGGTCCAAGTTCCGCTAGGCCATGCGATTTGGCGTCAACGCAGATTTTACACTGCATATTTTACAGCGTGGTGGCAAACAGTGTGGTGAGTCATTTTCCCCGTTTTATAAACACCTCATTGGTTTGGAGCCATCACGCCTACTTTTTTGAAATAACACTGCTTGCGGACAATAATGCTTAAGCCAGCAGATAGTTTCAGCGCTTGTGCGCAAAGCTATTGGTTGCATGAATGAATTTTTACAATAAAAAGACGTTTCACCAGAGAACAATCGGGGATCAGAGCCGATGATATTGTTGAATTGATACCTAACGCTTTTTATTTACACAGGATTAAATGGCAGATTATATTACAAAAAATAAAATTCATAATTCGGCACTTGGCCCCTCGCTTCACTCATTATCTGTGCCGGCAAACTAGCATACCTATTTTTGACAACTAAATAGTCAGCGGCAATTGATGGTGGCGTTTTGGATCGCTTTGTAGCTCCACTCAATACCCCGCTAACCATGACCATAAATTCTAAATCTAGCATCCTCATACACCATCGGTGTCTAAGGATAAATCGTCACTTTTCAACCATGCGAGTACTTTTTTGCAACATCACATTAAGCTCTTGCTGTGAATAAACTGGCTGAGCATCTGGGCTTCCACCTTGTTGCAAATACTCCGGCTGTGCGCTGACCTAAGATAGTGAACAGCTGCCTTTGTAGCTAATTCAGAGGATTGATGCGCGCTTTAACCCATCATCCACTACAATTACTGCAGGACAATTGGAATTGGCACTGGCCAATATCCAAAAATAATTTTAGCTTTGATTACTTTTTTTATCAGCAGTATTACTGAAAAAACTCAATAATAAATAACAGACATTCTGCGACTGCTCACATTCTTAATGCCCTGACGACGACCGTTATATATTTTGCTCGTATTCTAGGGGTTTTGGGTAAATCACCCAAATAAATTCCAGCTTTTATCAATAATCCGTTTAAACTTAAGGCATTAATTGTAAAATATGATTTATTAAAAAGCAGATAGACAAAGCCTAAGTTTTTTTTCTGCCCTAATCAAACAAACACGTTGAATTAAAGCTTGTTATGTTTGGAATTTTTAAGCCCGCCCCCATCAACCCACTCATTGCCGAAGAAGAAAATTGAAGATGCTTCAAAAATATCGTTGGCAATTTTATCGGGCATATTTGTGGTTACGCGGTTTACTTTTAGTACGCAAAAACTTCTCTTAGCCATGCCTTTTTAAATTTGAAGAGTACGGCTATTACGCAAAGGTCAATTGGGTGTTGCTTTATCAGCGGTATCTATCGCTTACCGGACTCAGTAAGTTTTTTAAATGGGCAGTGTGTCTGATCGCAGTAATCCTCGTTATTTCTTAACAACCGGTTTGCTTATTTCCGGCTGCATTATGTTTATCTTTGGTTTTAGGCGACTGGGCACTGCAAAGCTAACCCAAGCATATTTATTTTACTCTTCCTCAACGGCTGGGCCCAGGCTGGGGTGGCCAGCTTGTGGCCGGACCATGGTGCATTGGTACTCCGGTAATGAACGCGGTAGGACGGTATCTTTTTGGATATCGCTCACAACGTGGGGGCGGTTCCTTAATCGGGGCCCGATTTTAATTTTGGGCATGTATTGGTTTAATGATTGGCAAGTGCTTTTTTACTTGCCCTGCCGCGTAAGCCACATTTATTGGCAGGTTTTATCTTTTTGATTTTGCGTGATACGCACCAGTCATTTAGGGTTTAACGTCCATTGAAGATTAATCGCCAAGATTAATCCAAGCACTATAGTCCAAGCCACGAAGAAGAGCTCAGCGCCAAACAAATCTTTTTTCCTACGTACTAAATAATAAATCTGGTTTATGGTACCTCGCCGTTCGCCAATCCCTTTGGTTTATCTTATCCGCTATGGCGTGCTTGATTGGGCGCCAAACCACTTATCTGAAGTGTTAAAGATTTTACGGTTAATAAAAGTTCATAGGGCGCTACTTTTTATACTGAATCGGGCTGGTATTCTGCACCTACTGTGCCGGGTTTATATCAGTGACAAATGGTTAAAGGGCGTCGTGCCCCGGCGGGTATTTTGTATATGGTCTGGTATTGATCGCGGTATTAATCTATTGGTTTAATCCTGCAGGCAACCCCGCTTATTTGAATATCGCTGCATTAATGGCCATTGTTTTTTTAATTTAATGGACAGTGTGTTAATTGGCCTATTCGCTCTAGAGCTAGTCCAAAAAAGCGGCAAGTAAACCGCAGCGGGTTAACTGGATTTGTTTTGGCTATTTTAGGCGGAGGCCTGTGGTGGCTAATATAGCGCTGGTTATACCGTGGATAATTTTGGTTGGGATGTGCGGGATTTGTGTTTGTTGGTGGGTGGCTGCATTTGTTCTATTAATCCTTAATCGCCATGACCCTTAAAACATGAAATCGCCCCATTGAGCAAGGCAAGAAAAGTTTAAACTTTAAGCAACATTAACAAGTAATAAGGCCCTAGCAGTTGCCATACCACTAGTTTAAGGGTGAATATGCATTGCTAACTTTATTGGTTCAACAGCTGCACTAATTCGGGGCTGGCAATGCACTGATCAGTTATCTGGCAATGGCTTAAGCAAACTAAGCGCTTGCCCTTCAACAAAGATGGAATATTTTTTTTTACTTTGCTTTTGTGCGACTGTTCCATAAAAATTACGTCAGCCCATTCGATTAAATCACCAGAATAGTGGATGTCGCTGCATCTGCATTAAGTACCACCAGCCAAATGGCCACAAAGCCTCAATATGCACAGAATACGGATTCTGCGGGTCGGGCTACACAGTCGATTTTCAGAACAGATAACCAGTAAATTCAAAATCCTCTTCCTGCTACAAACATTTAGTATAACTAGCTGAATCAAGCTCTTCCGTCTGTTTCAATATGCACAATATGAACACAATGTTTGCAATGGCTGGCGTCAACTGTCATGGCGACTCAAACCACAACTTGGGCCATATCATTTAACTTTATTGGGGCGAAATATGGTTTTGAATAACGGCCGTAAAATAATGAAATCCAAATACTCATGATCAGCCGGCTAATATGCGGCCCATCCGTGGCCCATCAGGGTAAATATCACGCGAAATCGGTGGGGTAGTTAATGTGGTAACGGTAAAATACAGGAGCATCAACATAGTTTTAGCTATTCGGGGTTTTTGCCTTCTTGGCTGACCAAAAACAACGGGCGGTAATCACAAATAACACCAGTAAAATTAAACCCACACTAAAAATGATTCTTCATTGGCTCTAACAAAGGCTAGATTGTTTACGTAACGCTTTAATCACATGATAAGAGCGTAATAAACGCACGGGCTTCTTGGGCACCCGTAAAAGGCTAAAATTGGCAGCCAGTGAAGGCATAAATAAAGAACAATTAACAATTAAATCCGCCACACCACAGGATGAAATAATGTCGTGATGCGCTTTTTTGCTGATCACGTGTTCTGGCTAAAACTCACTAAGTACAGACCAACTCCTATACTAAATTCTAAACCAGCGTAATCATGCATGTAATGAAAAAAACGAAGAAATAATAAGTATAAGATGGGTTAAGAGGCATCAAAACTAATAGCCCCCAACGAAAAGGTTGGCGTTTTTACTATTGCCTTAATTAATACAGCAATTCTATTTTACGCTGCCAAATTTGTTTGAAACTCTGTTCTGTATTGCTTTTAGTTGTTCATAGATAGTCTATTTACTCATATCAGCCCGCACTCGGGGATTGGAATTAAATGTCCGTTAAATTCTCGGCTAACATGAGATGGGCTGGTATAACCCCTAATCATGCCTGCTTCACTGGCTTTTTACCTCGTAGTTAATTAAGTCTCCGCGCTTTGACCCGTCTACTTTTTTTACATATTGTACCGGGCGATTCAGAGTAACTTGTCTAAAAGCCCGGTGAAAGGGCCGACACACTCATATGGCTTCTGAGCGAGAGAATCACACTTAACTCTTGCGCATAAATCTTTGATGAACTCGGTTAGTGCTTTGGCCACACGGGCATAATGAACCGTCTGTTGCGCTAGCCAAATAATGTTTGACCTTGTGCGCCGATAAGCAACCGATAAACAATTTCTCGAATAAGTCCCAGGCCCGAGTACTTGTGCTTCGGTGGATTTTTAAGCGCCTTTATAAGCGCATACAGCTGAGCTGAAAATCTTCATCAAGACTGGCAGATTTTAGGCCCGCAGGCGAGTTGATTTTTTAGTAGCGGCAGAGTAACCCTTGTTTTTGTGCCAATATATTACAACCGCTCATGCAGCACTGCATTTGCACATCATACTCAAACCGAGTATTGCTTGCTCGTCTTCAACAAAGGCCTTCGCACTCTAATGGTAAGGGTACGCGACGACCAATAGTCACGCTGCCCATAATTCACGTGTGCTCCCCTAAGTTGGATCACCTTGCGACGCCTGAACCAATAATAATAATACCAGACTGGTACAACAGAGTTGACTGGGCAACTACTTTTGACTAGGCGATAAAAATGCACAACGGGTAAGAAAGTGGCCTTGCTAACCCCTCAAGGACTGAAAACGCATCACATCACCATAGTCTTTGCATCGAACTTGCAATATTGTGCAATGACATCTTCACTTGCTAGTTAAAACGCGAATCTACTCAAAAATAAGTAGTTTAGGCACAGATATTGCGTGTTTTAACCCGTTATAAAAGTTATTTTAAAGCATTATTATATGTTAGATAGATTAAACACGTAACTAATTACAAAACTTGATTAATGCGCTATTCAATCACCCTAACAGGAGAACAAATATGAAATTTTCTTTTTAAATCCTACAAGGATTGTTAGGTTTGGTCAAGGTCAAATGCTACTTTAAAACATATTCCTGCTGACAGCAAAGTCCTCGTCATTTATGGCGGCGGCTCTATAAAAATGGCGATATGACAAGTTGGTTGCTGCTTTGGCAAACATAAATTGGCAAAGAATTCTCTGGTGTTGAACCCAATCCTACGCTGAAACCCTAGAACAAAGCGTGGCCCATCGTGAAAGAGCAAGGTATTGATTTTTATCCTAGCTGTGTTGGTCGGTGGTTCTGTTTATTGATCGGCAAAATCACATTGCCTGCCGCAGCCCTTTTATGAACGCGACGCTGGGACTTATGACGGGTAAACATAAAGGTCACCAAGCAGTGGCGATTGGTGCGCATATTAACCATACTCTGCGACGGGGCTCTGAATCAAACGGTGGCCTCGGTGTAACTAGCGGCAACTCAACGACAAGCTTGCTTTGTGTCCTCCTTTTGTTTCCCTCCCTAAGTTTGCTGTTATGGATTCCCGAGGTAAATGTGTAACCCAACGTCAACTTGCAAATGGTGTGGTTTGAATGCATTTTGTGATGTTCCTTGTGAGCAATATTTTAACACTTCCCCTGCGGCGCCAACTGGTCCAAGATGGTTCTGCCGAAGCTCTGTTGAAAAATTTTCTTTCTTCCTAACCGTAATTAAGCCGTATTTTAAACATCAAGACCAAGATGTCGCGCTAATCTTAATGTGGACAGCTTAATCAGGCCTTAAAATGGTTTAATTGGCGCAGGCGTGGGCGCAAGGATTGGGCAACAATATTGATCGGCCATGAATAACCGCCCTTATAATGGTGTTTGATCACGCAACTGTTCTTTGGCGATCATTCAGCCATCATCATTATTACTATCAAATGAGTCACAAAAGGCCAAACTTGAACAATGGGTTCGTAATGTCTTGGCTTAGGCACAAAGTGACGAATAGCAGAGCTAAACGATTCAAGGCAATGAAGCCCTTATCACAGTTGTCGATGTGGCCACGACATTGGACTGAACCCGTTCAGACAAAAGTGCACAGTGGAAGCTACATCAGCAATGACAAAGCATGGTTTATTGAAGATTGGTGAGCATCAGCTATTACTCTTGAAAACAGTAGAGCTATTCTCGAAGCAGCGGTTGCTTAATAGCTTTTAATTTTACCCTGGCGACTCCACTCTGATGAGTCGCTTTTTCCACTTTGTACTCATCCACTTTTAAGCTGTAAAATTTCTGGCAATCTATGTTATACTTGTTGTTCTTGGGCGCGACAATTCTTACTTTACCTTATAAGCTAAGCCCTTCGCAAGGCGCTCCAGTTTTTTAACAGTATACAGCTTGGGTAATGCCAACATAACGCAAACGACTACTCAGCTGTCTGGCAATCTGGCTCAAACACTGGCTTGATATGCCTTTAAAGCGTTTTGGAAGGCATCTAGGGGTGCAATTTATGACAGAAACAAATCACCTACGAATTAGCTCAATATGGCATTGTTGACGTCAACGGAAATAGTACATCAACCCTTCCTATGAACAACTGTTTGAGGCAACACATTAAGCTCATTGTTGGGTTACGAACAGGCGGTTAAATAACTGAATGTGGCGCAAGTAATCGGTTTGACACCGGATGCTTCACTGGCGCGCTCCCGAAAGTAAAATACATCGGTAGAGATGCAGTACAAGACATCCGTGTGGTGTCTACCCAAGCAAAAAATGACATAAGGCTTATCAGTCCGCCGGTGTGGCAAGAGCTTAAAACTTTAGTCACAAAACAACTTTCCCAGTAAACGCTTATTTTGTCGTTAATCACCTATTTGTGGTGCCAACCGAAGCAGTAGGCTTTTAAAGTGCGCTTTAAATCAAGAAGTAGCTTGGCAAGCCCATTTTTGTTTTAAACATGTTTATTCGGCGCCCAGTGAAAAACCGAACCTTAAGAAATTTTTGAGGCAGATTTTTGTGGTCATACGGGGCTAAACCACTAACCCGCAATTGGCAGGCTGCAATGGTTTGAATTCGGAAAATTTTGTCGCTTTAATCTAAGTGAAAAGATTTCCCGTTAATCGGTGGTACTGGTACGCGGCGAAAATGCAAAAAAGGCATGTTCTCAATAATGAATACCTTATTGCCTTTAAAAGGCATCGCCTTCATGCATTGTAGTGCAATGTTGGGTAAAAGCGGTGATGTAGCCGTCTTTTTGGTTATCAGGTACGGGTAAAACCACGCTTTCAACCGACCCCCGCGTCAATTAATTGGGGATGATGAGCATGGTTGGGAACGACAATGGTATTTTTTTAACTTGAAGGCGGTTGTTTTTACGCCACAACTATTGATTTATCTGTCGAAACGCCGCCCGATATTTATCATGCCATTCGCCGTAACGCCCTGCTAGAAAATGTTGTGGTTGATGCAAAGGTAAAAAATTAACTATGCCGGTAAATCTAAAACTGAAAAATACTCGAGTTTTCTTATCCATTAGTCATAATTTGAAAATATCGTTAAACCTGTATCACGGTGCCGGTCATGCTCATAAAAGTTATTTTTCCTTAACCGCTGAATTGCTTTGGAGTATTGCCCGCTGGTATCCAATTGACAGCTGAGCAAAGCCCATATTACTTTTTAATCTGGATTTACCGGCTAAATTAGCTGGCACCGGAAAGGGGTATTACCCGAGCCCACTCCGACTTTTTTCTAGCGTTTTGTGCGGCACTTTTTTAACCTTACACCACCATTTATGGCAATGTTATTAAACCAAAGATGCACGCCTCAAGCCACAAGCCTACTTAGTTAACTACAGGGTTGGAAATGGCAGTGGAAACGTATTTCCATTAAAGCAACCAAGGGCTTCATCAATGCCATTCTAGATGGCAATTAGATGAGGCACCTGCCCATAACTTACCCATTTTTAATCTGTTCTATTCGCAACTCAACTTGACACGTGCCGCAGACTTACTCGACCCTCGTAGTAGCTATACAGATGAGCGACGAAGTGGCAACAACAAAGTGAAGAAGTTAGCCAATTGTTTTATTGATAACTTAGTAATTTACGATCGGCAATGGGCTGTCTTTAGTTTGCGGCGGGCCCCAGTTTCTGGCAATGAAGTAAGTAGCAGAGGCAGAAAACCAACCTTATAGTCTAGATTCAGGCTACGGCACTTGAACTTATTGGGTTTTAGTGCCGCTTTTTTTTGCAGGGTTTAAAGCGGTTTTTTTTTATTTTTATGCATCCACAGCAAATCGGCTCAAGTTCAACTTTGGTTCCATCTGGGTCCATGATCAGGCAATTTACCATTTTCATGAGATTTCAGGTCCCGCGACCATAAGGAGCTAGCGGCTTGCAGTTGTAGCAAAAGTTCATCAGATCATCAACTCGATAGTTTGAATCATAAAGAGGGCATCAACTCGGATAAACATTTTGACTTGTCTTTATCCGCAAGATGCCACACGGTTAGTCCTTTTCTTCAGCTTGGTCATCAGGCACTTTAATATAGCGCCACCAAAATTTTCTAATGAACAGCCTACATGTTGCGATACCAAGCTGCAAGAGCCTTACTAATCACCTTACACTTTAAAAACACGCCGCCAATGCAGTTACTTTCGCCATGGTAATCTCCTATTTCTGTAGCTAAGTCACCAAAGCATAAACTTATTATTTGAATTTACCTATACCGCGTTAAATTTTAAGCGAGTTTCGCCGCTTGAATAGCCAAACTTCACACACCGAATTAAACGCATCACCTTCAATGACGGGTAAATGGGGTAACATAATTCGTTTGCCAGTTCCTTTTTAAAACATAGGGGATAACTCATACCGCCAGTAATAAATAGCATTTCGGTGCTCAGCACTGGGTTTGGCCTAAACACTCATGAAAACGTTTTACTTTTGTTAGCACGATTGCATAGAGGCGATGCAAATCATCGGTGTCAATATTTCAAAGTCATAATACCGGCTAAATATAATGCAATGGCAAGACATTTTTTATTCATTTTAGAGGATAACAACTCTTGGGCCAGTGAGAATGAGTTAACTAAGCGGGCCGATAGTTTTTTTGCTCCTGCACAATTTAACAGGCGCTCTAACAAATTAGGTTGTTTTACGATGACTTTGTTTTGCAGAATTTCTAGGCCATAATTCTTCAGAGAAAAAGCCGATTAAGTCGCGGAAATATCTCTACCGCAACATGTCTGAAAAGAAGGCAGGAGGCACAGGTAGGCCATTAATAGGTCACAAATCTGACGCCATAAGTCGGCGCGATGATTAACGATGAGGTTTTTTATCACTTCCCCTGCCACCCAGCGAGCCCCGTTACCGCGACCAGCACATCATGTTGGCGGTCAATATTGTTAGCTTTTCTGGAGACAATCGAATACAGCAGATATCAGTAAGTGCCTGTCGCCAATAATCCGATAACCAATACAATTGGTTGTGGCTTTTTGGAGGCTGGTAATTTTTATAGGCGCGCGAATCGGCTCTTCGAGAAATTCCACCCTTGCGCAAAACCCGCTTTTTGTGCAGCTTTGGGTCATAATCTCGATGGCTTGTTTGTTGCCTTCGTCACCTCTAGACGCATGGAATTTAAACTGCGCCAATCACAGCCGTATCCATCACTTGCTGGCAGTTGTTTTTCAGCACTTTATCGAAAAAACTCCCAGCTGCTTGGGCTATCATGCAAACAAAGGCTCGTGGTTGAACCCGCAATCAATTAGCGCCTAAGAATTTTTGGGTGAGTAAATCAATCGACTTTGTCAGGGGTTTGTAGATAACGCTTAAAACCTTCTTCAACAAAAGCAATTTGCCGGTTTCGACTAATCGATGCAAGGGTAAATCTTGCACGGTCATATCTTCTTATAAAATGTCAATAGGCAAACGGTTTCGTTGCAATGCAGGCTTATTATGAAACTCTGCTCGAAAGGTCATCTATTCTGTCGCTGTAATTCTGTTGTTCTTTAGGGGTAATAGCGTCGTAATAGCCCTCTTCCGCCTTATCCATTTGCCGAGAGATGGCACCTTTGATTTTGCGTCACTTTTGCTTCAATTAGATGAAAATCTGCAGGTCTAGGTAATTCATCACCGTCATAATAGAATAAATACTGACGAGGCGGATCTTATTTGTCTGAATCTTGAGCAGGGTCAGCGTAATTAAGTGGGTGCTGGTTCCCGTCAAAAATAATAGCCTCCGAGTTAGAGGTTCCGTAGTCAATACAATTGCCTGCCATTTTTACCGCCAGATAGCCTAAAACAAAGACCGCGGATTGTAATGTAAAAAACCAACTTAACTCATTAGAAGTTTTACTTAAAAGCTATGAAGGACGTTTACATGAGCATTACAAACCTTATGAGTCAATATGTGCTATTTTCAGATTTTAAACGATATTTGGTGCATTAAGCGGGATTTTTCTATTGTCGACAGGCCGAACTAGCAACGAAATTGACAGTTTAAGGCAAAATTAATAAATACCTAAAATAATGCTCTTGAACGCCCGCAGTGCAGAACGATTTCTCACAAAGGCTAAGCTTAAATATACTTTGTTACCTGCTATTATAATTTAAACACTAGGATAAGCTATCCTTGTGGACTTACATAGTCTCTTTACCTTGATTACATGGAGACAAGATGTTTACGCATCCGCGTATTAGGCATGTCGAATCTGGCCAAACGACTTAGTGACATTGACAGGTTGAGGATATTGCCCAAAAGCAATTTCCCTTAGCTCTGTGGCGGAAATCATCCCGTGTTTCTGAGCGTTTTTAAAACAGCCATTGACGCGATGATTTTTTCCCCTGGGCTATTGTGTAGTTGAGGCTTCGAAGTGGTCAGGTAGTGCATTTGTAGTGTATTGATTGTTTCCTCCCTTAAAACTGGCACATATTGAATATATTCAAGTACACGCGGCCACCCCCAACCGTCCTGGTTGGTGGCTTAGGTGGCCTGCCTATATGGAACGGTGCGCGAATGAGTTGCAAGGCCTTAGGCCTGTCATGCCTTAATGCTTGAATGTTTTACCTGACGAGCCTGGTGCCAGTCCGAGATGACGCAACCTTAAAAATAAATCAACAGCGTTTAAAGTTTTATGAACATTTTTTTGGGCGCGCGCCATGATTCATACGGGTTATGAAATCCAGCCAATATCGGTGATGATATTGGTGCGTTTAATTGTTATGGATGCCATGGATTCCGGCGTATCGACTGGCCGCAAGACTGGCAAAAAAAATATCTAGTGCTTTCTTCCGAGTTATAAATATCCACTAGATTGCCCGCCAGCCAATATCCAAACCGTACTTGAGGGTATCAGGACGATCCCATTGAAAATGCGCCCACGCGTATACAAAAAATCAGTCAAAACCGAAGCCTCCGCGTTGCTGGAATTTACCGACTTACGCCCATGGTGATCGCAGATAAACCATGAAATTCATCATGTGCGCGATAGAGGCACGTTGAAGGCACCGGGTAAGAATTTTCCAAATTCGGCGATGAATTACACAAAACCACTTTGTTTACGGAACTTCCTATCGGCCGCACACCAGCGAAAGCCCCCATTACTGGCGGTTCACAGTAAGATTATTTAATTAACCCTTAAAAAATCTGTTTATCCTTACCTGAAAATACGTCGGTGTCTCCGCAGAATTTTCCGCCGATCCGCAACCGCACTGGCCACCAAAGATTTGGCCGATGCAGGCTGGTTATTACTGTATTGATACCTTTACCCATTAAATAGAACTGCGTAATCTAGCGCACGCTTCTGCTTGTGGACTGCCACCCTACCGCAGCCAACGCTGTGCTGGACAAATATCCTATGGCTTACTCTCTGGTGTCCCACCAGGACATCACGCTGAACGCAGTGCTTTTGGTGGTTTTTGTTACTTCAATTCTTCGGCAATTGCAAGCCAACTATTTTCCAGTCAATATGGGCAAGTTGCCGGGTCATTGACATCGACTTTCCACCACGGCAATGGTACCGCAGGATATTTTTTTTCTAAAAGAAAAGAGTATTTTAACCGTGTCATACATGGTAACCCAGTAAGTAACTATCCTTCTTTACGGTTTTGCGATGAAGTGGGCCAAGATGAGGGCAAGGGCCTTTTAATCTCAATATACGCACTAACCAGATACGCTTACTCCTGAACAGTATCGCAGCTCATCTGAAACGGGCTATTACCCCGCGATTAAAAATTCTCACCACAATTTTTGTTATTGGCAATGGGCTTGGATACGGCTTACAAGTGATCCAACAGGAGCTGGGCACTGATGCCTGAACGATTTTTTAAAAATGGCGCATGCTGGCTCAACTGAAAATTGCCAACATTGATTTTGTTCAACGAGGTGGATACCGCACAAAAACCTGGGACAAAATGGCACGTCGCTTTTTTGAAGGTTATCAAAATTCAGTCAATAAATACACTTAACATTGGCGTGGCTCAAGGCCCGCCATGTTTAACTTTCAAATCGATAATGCTCAGATTTAGCACTGACTGATGGTTAGAAAGAAAAGCCCTGAAATATTTCGTGTGGCACGACCTAAAATTAGGGCATGAAATCATGTGTTCCCTCGTAGGTAGACGGCTTCAGATTCATTACATGCCGAAATAACGCCATATTCATCACTGATACATTACACCATGCATAATCCCGCGATTAACGCGGGCATAATCTTAAGGACTTACCACAATTAATTTCGTTTCATTAACGAAATCATTCAACTGGGCATTGGATTCATGTTCATTCCAAACGGCCATTTGGCAAATACAGCCCTGTAAACCAGTGCTATCCAGTTTTCATATCAGCAAGTTTCTTTTTGAATTATTGATTGCGCCAAAGGGCGACCAAATTGTTTTCCGCGATCTAAGGTATCGTTCTAGCCGCATTAAAAGCAAAATTTCTGCTGCGCCTATTGAGCCCCAAGGCAATTCCATAGCCGGGCTTTTAAATTTAAAAAACCAACAAGGTCGGCTAAACCTTTAATATCAAGGAAAGATATTTTTCTTCTGGCACAGAACGTTAATCCAATCCACAATTTCAACCCGTAATAGAGGCTGCGCAAAGAAAACTTACCTTCTATTTGGGTGCAGATCAAACCTGCATACCTTTTTCAAGCATCAAAGCCCGCGAATTTTACCGTCGATGCTTGCCCAAACAACAAAAAAATCGGCTTATGGTGGAGTTAAGTGGATTCCACAATTTATTTGCCGGTTAAACAATAAACCCCCTCCAACTTTTTTTGGCGTGAAGGTGGTCATCGATGCTGGAATCACTACCTGAGTTAGCTCAGTCCAAACCAAAAACAGCCCAACATTCACGCAGAAGCAGTTTGGGGTAAATACTCTCATGCGTTGTTCTTAGTGCCATAAGTGTATATAGGGTGGCATAACCAGTGGAGATTGCAACACTCATGGCGCTGCGATACCATGTCTACCGCTCTACTCCCCAACGAAAGGCCAAAACCCAAAGGGGGCCCCCCAAATAAAACCCTTCCAAAACATAACATTTAACAATCGCTGCCACC
>Ga0163217_1116424_pt1 | contig 19663 bp, 20 predicted proteins | sample SynspAceP_FD_185933 | JGI IMG/M metagenome (GOLD analysis project Ga0163217, IMG submission 185933) | Saline lake microbial communities from Ace Lake in Antarctica - Synechococcus sp. Ace-P (PacBio error correction) | ecosystem: Environmental > Aquatic > Non-marine Saline and Alkaline > Saline ...
GGTTGTTAGAGATAAATCTACCAAATGGGGAAATAAATTAAATTGTTTTTTTTTAAACTTGATTTTAAAATTTAATTTTCCAATAGCGGGATTACATTAAATTTTAAAAAGTTTTCCTTTATTAAAAATTTAAAGCAAAAAATATGAAGCCGAGAAATATGAAAATTTTTAAATCAGCTCTTTCTAGGAATCCGATTTCAATAATTTTTTTACGAACATGCAGATTGCCTTCAACTTATTTTAATTCAAAAATGGTAAAAGAAGTATTTGCAATTGCAATGCTTTTGAATATTCTTTGGAATTGAACAGCAATAAAGTGTAAAAAGTTAAAATAAACAACGGACAGGTGAAAATTTTATAAGACTTACTACAAAATAATTGGGTTTGGAAACCAAAAGTGCCAGCCAAGCGCATTAAAAGGCATATCGAAAAAATATTGCACGAAAACACCAATCCCAGAAATGTAAACCCCAACGACAAAGAAGGCCGAAAAGAATTAAGGAAATTATGAAGCAACGAAGTAACTTAGCGACCGAAAAAGCGTAAAAAATATGACAAGTACGGGAAAGGTTGCAACATGCTGAAGAGTTTGAAAAAGGCAAGGGCTTCACAGGGTTCGCCGGTGGTAGAGGCCAGAGAAGCTCTTCAACAAAATTATGGAGAAACGGCGATTTCTCAAGATTTTTTCGAAATCTATGTTTTTTGGAGTCCCGGTTAATTTTTCGGGAGGGGGAAAGACAGTTTTAGAGGGCAGGATTTAAATGCGGAGTTGCAATTACATCTTAAGGGATGTTTTAGTACCCACAAGCAAACACTCAAAGTTAAACGGTAAAAAATATTAGGATTACGGTCCTGCCGGAATCGAAAATGGGCAAACGAATAAAGATTAGCCGACATGTTGGAACCCTGGAACATCCAGGAGGCCAAATGGTGACCTAATATTTAGCTTTGGGAAATCATAACACGATTACCCGCCTTTAAAAGGGACGGAAACACCTTTACACTTCCGTTGACCTAGACTTATACACAGCCATGTTTGGGTGGAGAAATCATGGTAAAATACTTTTGACGGACAGTAAAAAAACTCAATGTTAAACCAGAAACGCAGAACGTACAAAATTAAATTAAAAGGCAAGGCCCTTCCCTGTTTAATAAAAAAAAGATGTTTACGGGGTTTAAATATATAACCCTATAACCTTGTTACCCCGACTAATTACACCGAAAGAAAAAAGCACTGTTTAAAGACTAACAGCGGCTAAGAAGAATAATGTAAGTGGAAATAAAGAAACTTGATCTATGGCCTCAAAGTAAATAAAAATCACCAAAAATTTTAATACATGGAACAGGAAATATATACTAATAACCGACTTCTGTTTAAAGTCATAAATTGAAACCCATTTTGTAATGGAACTTTATAATTTGGACTAGTAGACAATCGTTGTTAAAGAAAACGTTCAATACCTCCCCATTAAGCATTGCCAAAAGCGAAATAAATAATTAGGCCTATTCCGATTTGGACATCAATTTGGAAAGGCATATCGGTTATAACCCAACTCCTTAATAGAATTGAAAAATGGCAGGAATGAGATCACCCATCTCAAAAACAGGCTTGATCTCTATGAATAGCCCATCAGTACAGATGGAAGTAAGAATGGATTTGTGAATCAACATTATAGGTTTCGCCTTAAAGTCTAAAAGTTCAAATTAGATAATCCTCCCCAATTAAGAGCTCAAAACATAAAATTGAAAAAAAACTGCAACTGATTTAAATCATTTCACATAAAGTGTTGGATTTTTTAATTTTGAAAAAGTAGTAACCCAATACCTTGATCCCAGACAACATTGATAAAATTGAACAGCTTAAATTCCGAAGAAGGTAAAATAATAAATTACTAAGAAACCTCAGTCGGATTTTGGATTTGAAGAAATTTTGACATTGACATTATAAACAAAACAATATCAATGTTTACACAACCCGTTTGTGTTGGACAAAGCTAAACAGAATTGGCAGAGTTTGGTTATTCCCCTACCAAATACACACTTATTATAATAACAATTGGTCTTGAAAACCCTTCCTTGGTCCGAAGCATTTATAAAAGATTTCAATTTTAAATCTATTATTCTAACAGGCTTGTAATGTGTATTGGGCAAAGACTTCATTGTTTCTTGCAGCTTGTTCTGCCGTAAATATCACCTGTGGATTTGCAAACAATCTCGATATCCAACCATAAACTTTTTTTTATGGTCGCCGAACGCAATAATGGCGGATAAAACGACATATGAAAATGCCATTCAAGGTGGTCATTACCATCTGTTGGTGCCTGATGTATCCTGAAGAATACGGAACAAGAGGTGTTGATATATTATCGTATTTGATGTCAGCCTGTTTTAAGGATTTTCAGCATAGGATATCTTTTCGGATTCCGAAGTAAAAAAAAAACCGTATGTGCCAATTTTTCTTTGGGAACGATCATAGTCCTCATAAGGCCATAACCGCCAATAAAAGGAAAATAAGAGCCACAACAATGCTCTTCTCCTAATATATACGCTCGTCCAACTTCAATCCTGTTCAATATAATCCTCCAATATATTCTATTGTTCTTTTGCCATAGGCCTTTAGGTTGCCTATTTTTCTTTGTACCTCTTCGGTTATTTTTTAATTTCTGCGCCCATATTTGACCAAATGGGGATTTGGGGATTACTACATCCCATTATACCACCTTTATTTTCAAAAAATCTGAACGTGATTATGCTTTTCCTTACTCCCAATTCCCTATATTCTTTCTGCCAAAGTGAAATTAAACAGGCTGTATAATCGATACTAACATTAAGGCAATGTAAGGGAGTGATTTCGGGGAAAAACAAAACCACCTTACAAATACCGGATTCCAAGCTTCAGCATAAAGCAGACCATTTCTACAATATGTTTTCAACTTCAACATCTGGTAAAAGTGCCGAAAAATCGTTTTGACAAAAGAATAAGGTTTTAATCGTAAACTAGGATAACCCTCCTCCCATTCTTTCATTGGTCCGGACAAGGTAGCAAGACGGTCAAACACTGAGGTCCGTGGTTTTGCACTTTTCTCGGTCTTACTTGCAAGGTCTTTAGTTTATGAGGGGATACCAAATCCATTCTCCTGTAAGGAATGTTTAACCTTCTATGCGGATTGTTATTAAAACTAATTTGCCATCACGTTAATTCTGTTATGTAGGTACCAGCACTTGGTATACTCAAATGCATCCATTCTATAATTTGAAGCTGCCTTTGGTATGCCTTGGTAGCTTCTTTTATAAACTCATCTCCCATGTCTTTATGCACTAATGTTTCAAAGGACATCCGCCAAATCCGCCCGCCAGTTTGTCTAGCTCCCAGAACTGCATCGTATTGTTTGTTTTGGAAAATTCGACCAAGAAATCGATTCCCGGACAGCTAACTTCGTAGGAATTTACTTATTCCGTCCGTGGTTGCCTCATATAGCAACTCACCAAAATAGTTTTAAATCATTGTTCCGTAAAAGGCATTGGCAGTGGCCAGACCTTTCATTTTCCCCTTGATGATAAAAGAACACTTTATATAAATAGTGGTGCTTCATTTCACTTTGGCAGCTTTCCAAACATTTCGTTAGTGGATTTTCTCAAGAAAGTAACCTCCGGATAATGTCTCTTTAATATGGCAACACCCCCTTTCGCACTCCTGTTTCTTGTATTATATTCACACTGGATGCCAAATTATGGGCACTTTGGTATTCAGATTATTATTTATAGGGATCATTTGTAATAGAATCTGCCTGATGTTTCGCAAAGACCTGGCAATCCAACCAAAGATTAACATGCTTTTTCGCTCATTCAGAGGCAAAATTGATCCATTAATACACATTGTGTCCTACAAAGCTAGTCCGCTTTTTGCGAAAGGAAACAACAATACCATTTCCGAAAGACCAAGACCAAACAGTTCAAATTAAGACCATAAGCCAGACCAACATTCCAAGGCTGAGAAGAACTTAGACCAACCCATTGGGGTAATTTACCTTTCAATGGTAACAATCGAAACCCCGTAATTTATTGTCTTTTAACAGTAAATTTTCATTTAAAACACCTAGAATGTAATTTTCCACTCTACATTGCTCTTGGCTTATTTTTCCAAGTAACAGCGTAAAAACCAGTGTTGTAACCTAAACTATAAAGATTACATTCGTTTTGGAATTATTCTTTTGAATTTTAAAGGTATTTTTTTTTTCTCAATGGCCGTTGTAATACGTAACCAGGTTATAGTCCGTATGCCTCTCCAATCAAATTTGATCCTTCCGGGGGATTCAATTAACAAGCTCTGGGCACAATTTTTTCTGAAAAGACATATGTCAAAGTGATATAGACCACAAATATAGCAAATACTTTTTATAAACGTAAGTATTACGTTTAAAACCGGCAAGCCACCTCTTACATGACCAAAATTAGACAAATTTAAAAACAAAAATCCCCTTAAGCAGAACGCCAGAGGATTATAAAAAATTAAGGTGATACGATTATATTTTTCCTCTGATAGCATAGGTACAGTGGCTCAGTCCCTAAATCCTAGATGTTCTAAAGAGGAATCCAAAACTCGACGCCATTCTTGAGGATATCCTATAATGGCGCAATAGAAGCAATTGCAAAGAAAAGACGCGCCTCTCATTACTTTCTCCCTGCGTAGGTCAATTGGGGATCAATAAGGATTTGTAGCTCCCTTCGAGGTTTACCCGCTGGAACCCATTTAAAAGCGTTTAATTCAATTATAATAATTGGTATTGTCAATCACTTGTCCATTCCAAACATACCTGCCATAATCATACAATCCAAAATCATTTTTGCAGGTAAGAATTTTACTCCTCGCGCGCTGTTCAGCCGTCCCCTACTGTTATTAACAGAAACTCTCCTTCCCATGTATTTGCCCATTTGGGAATACAGACAGAATCGTCATCACCCCAAAAATAGATACTTTCCGACTTTATTTCCCCCTTGCGGCTCTTTCCTTCTGCCTCTGGTGGCAATCTTTACCTGCCCATTGGCAATATGCCCAAGGCATCTTTCCATAGGCCACTTTGCACAACAGGGTCGTTTATCTTTAACCTTTTATGGGAACTCCAGGTCCATTAGGTTGCTTTCCAGTTAGCCCGCAATGGTCCAGTTCCACCAATTTGTGAGAAATCAAATAAAGATTGGGAACTGAAGCCTTGGTCTTCTTAAATGTCAAGGAGCCTGGGGGCTGTAATACTGGAATCGTGCGGTTTGGCGTGCCTTTCAGGAACTTTGGGTTTTCATTTTCCTCCCAATCATTTGCCCGTTCCGCATGTAATATATCCAGTTTCCTTTACAACAATTTGCGTATTGCGCATATGGTTACCTCTGTGATATCCATAAAAAACCATTGACCTTTACTTTTTGTGGGGCCGGTTTTTCATGATCCAATAGCCGATTTTATCCTGGGGTACAGCAACCTTGTGTAAACTCCCCTTCTGGATCCACACCAATTCTTTAGGTGCCTGTAATGTTCCACAGGTTTTTCCAACTAAAATAGGGGGTGGGTATCAATTTTGGGATTCCATTGCTTCTGAATAGGGGCATTAACTTCTTTTCAACGGTTGACTTCTTTCGTCCTTATACACTGAATCAACAATCCCACCAATAGACAGGGCACTTAATAGCTTTAATATTGCAATTCTTAAATAATTTATGATTCTGCAAATGTAAAGAAACGAAAGTGATTCTATTCCCCTTGGGTGGAATAAAATTTCAATAGCAATAAGCTGTTGAAGCCACTTTCATAATAGCGTTGAAAATATATTCGCAGACTGTTTCTGACCCTTCAAAATTAATAAGGTCTACCGTATCCTCAGGGGTATGGTATTGAGGATGGCCCCCAGATGGATTTCCCAGAACCGAAATGTTTTTTTTATAAAAAGACACATGACTGAACCTCCCTAAGAGCCGGCATGAAACCACAGGTGATAATCCCAAGGCGGTCCCAACTCCTTCATTAATTCCAAACACCTCCCGGAAAGGTTCCCGCTCCCCCCCATAATAAACCTGTTTGCTTCGTTTAATCTACCTACCATATCACATGTTTTCATAGTTTGATCTGTGGATAATGGTACAACCGGATTATCCGCAAATATTTACTCCCAATAGCCCTTGCTCCTCAGCGCCACAAAAGCAACCATAAAACACCTCTTCTTTTAAACTCGGCCTATTCGCCATTAACATCTTCAGGCTATTTCATTAAGGCGAAGTTCCACTGGCAATTATCGTCTGCACCGTGATTGGATGCTTATCTTGTCAGATTTTGAAGGAAGGGGCCACCACCCAAGACCTAATATGATCATAATGGGCTCCAAGCACTAAGAATTCATTTTTTAAAAATAAGGATCATTTCCCCTCAAATAAAACCTATAATGTTCCAAGTCTTAACCGGCCTTTTTAGGTTTATCCCCTTTTTTAAAACCCTTAATTGGGCATAAAATGGTTGTTTATAGGATTTCAAATAAGGAGGGATATTTGGATTCTTTAAAAAATGCTTTTCTATGTAAGCTAACGATCCTTTTAATTGGATTTTTCCTCCTGGAATCCGACCCTTACATTTTTTCGGCCGTTAAATAGGTAATGTGTTCTTTTAGCTTCATCCCCTGTAATTTTTTTCCTGAGGCGAACCGCAATATGATCCAACTACCAGCAAAAAAAAAAGCATTAATACTTTCATATGATGTTTTAAGTTTATTCTTATTTTCTTTAAAAAAAATCCTCTTTTTCAAATTTCTCTGGCAATGTAAATGCCCGATCTTTCCCATCCTCACCAATAATCGATTCAAGTTGGCACGAAAAACTGGATAATCCTTTCTTGTTTAGAGGTCCAGCAACCTCGCAATAAAGCTCCCAATCCTAGGAAAATACATTTTTATCCATGTCAATAGTGGTCAGATCCATTCCCCCACATTTGACATGCCACTTCCAATGACCTTATTGTTGAAGTTTTCTTCCAATCCTCAGGAATGGGGTCCAAACTATAGGCTTTTCAAAGGGAATAGATTTATAAGAATAGTCCAAATAGGTAATTATTCAATGATAAGAATTTTACAATTTCGTATCCCTCACGAACCGCTTTCGACACCAGGTCTAAATTCCCACTTCCAAAAATGAACCAGTTGTGTTTTTGCCAAATTTTCTTTGACCTCATGTCCGTAGTTTCCCTGCATCATTGAACATTTTCTCCGCAACAATTTTCATCCAGCCCATCATTCGAATGCCCGTTTTTTTATTTAAATAATTTGAATTATTCCCTGTTTGGTAAAAAAAAATATGCAAATCGGCTGAGATATCAATCCCGTTTTTAACATAAAATTTTGAATTTCCACTGAAGATTTCCATGCCAAATCAAATTTACTTCATCCCCCGCCAATATGGATTATATAACCAGGAATAACTCCATAACTTTAATAGTACATTTTCAAGAATTCAATAAACCCCGTGGATCGACACATTAAAGGAGTCCTGGGAGCTTTTCCAAAAACAGTAAGGTACCTCATTAAGATCTCCAATAGTTCCCAACCAAGGATATGCCGCAAATAGCTGCGGATGCCATGACCGGGCATTTCGATTTCAGGAATAATAGTAAAATTTTTGCCTTTCGTTGGCGTATGCAATAATATCCTTAATCTCTCCTGGTATATATCCGGAGTGAGGGGGTGTTTAGATCTTTCTGCAGCTATCCATCCTCCCATTTGGAATTGCTCCTGTTGGATCCCTACCTTGGGTCATTTTGGATACTTTTTTTTATTCCCAATCGCCACCCTTGGTGTCTGTTAAATGCCAATGGAAAACATTCATCTTAGAAGTGACATCTGATCCAGTAGTTTTTTTTCCTGTTCAGTCCTTTAAAATACCTGCCTTCATCCGCATAAAAGCAACGCCAGCTAAATCGTGACGATCTTCATGCTTCATACCGGAAATTGATAGTTTCCTATTTTACCGTCCTACCGTCCGGATTAACTTGTCTAAGGGAGATTATACCGATAAAAAACACCCTGTAAGTTTGTCCCCTGCAGAAAATGGATATGGCACTTTTAACCCACTTTTAAGGTATATCCCTTTCTTTCCCTAATTTCTGGGCAAACTAGGGTTGAGGTTTTAACGGATGAATTCCTTTCCCCCTTTTCTTTTATTTGCAATTTCTTTTCTATATTCCACTTTCAATAACTCCTTGGAGATATCCGCTTGCATTTTCTTGGTTGGGGCGGTCAGCTATTATAGGCCGTAATTGGAAGTAATAATAAACTCCCATTCTTCATATCTACCCTCAACAGGCTGTGGATTATCCTGTGTTTTTGTGCAATCTGAAAGAGCCATAAAATAAAAACCACGGGCAAAATAATTATAATGTTTTTTCATTTTTTAAATTATTGGTTAATTAAATATATTAATTTGAAATACTGAGCGATATATATCTACTTAAAATAATAGGTCCATTAATGAAATCCATTTCTTTCACGAGACCTTCAATAGGGCCGGAATCTTAAATTTTTCATGGAAGGTTCCTTTAAATGCTGACTTTCCAATATTTTGGCAGCTCTTTCAAGTATTTCTGGATATTGATGCAACGTTTGTAGTTCTTTAATAATCCGTCTTAGGTTGAACAATTCCAATTTTTGGTTTATTTTATATCCTTCAGATGGGAATTTCACCACTTTCCAATCCGCCCATTCTAATAGCCAATGGGCCCGCCATATTAGAGAAACTCCCAATATACGAAAAATCGTGGCTCCTTTTGATCTCCCTTTGAAAGTAAGGTAGGCAGAAAACTTAACGCCCATCCAGTATACTTGGTTTTTCATAACCTGCTACATCTGCCAAGGGGTGGCCCATAACATCATACTGCAACAGAAATATGATCAGTGGTGGTCCTGACTTTAATATGTCCGGGTCCGCCCAAAGCCAAACCATGAAGCTATCATAGGCACCCGAAATTCCGCCTTCAATATACAAATCCTTCCACGACCCAGCTTCGCTTCTAAATGGTTTGGCACTATCAAACCAAGGGAGTCGAACCTTCCATTAAAAGTGGGACCATTATCCGATGTAAAAAAACAATCAGGTGTTATCGTATAGACCTCTGCCTTCAACTTTCGCTACTAATTTCCCTAATGTTTGTTTCATCCAAATAAGAAACTGGCGCCGTAACCGGCATGGGGGTTTTGAATGTGGAAAATATGCCTCTTCACCTAGGTAGGGTTCTCCTTCCCAAACTTATTCTTATAATATCCACCATTTTTGAGGAGGCTTGCATGGGCTGCATGGGGAATGGTGTAGCCCCAATAAATAAAGAACGGATTCTGCCTTGTTTCTTCCACAAAACCTTGTAGTTCTTTAAACATAAAGTTCCGGTGCATAATCGTTAAATGGTAAAAGGGGGCATAACTTTCCGGTCGTTTAGTCTGCCTCTTTGGCCCAATTTAACGTTTGGGTGCAATGGGTGCTATTATCTAAGTGTACCCGTTTTCATTTTGTATAAATGCAATGGATAATAAGTAATGCGCCCTGCGTTGACATTATAGTCCAAAAAAGTATCAAGCCATTTTTGTTGGAAATGATCGGGTATGCGGAGCTCCCAGTCCCCCATCTTGGCCAAATATGGCCCGTGCTATACCCCTCCTTTTAGCCTTTTGGCTTATGGTAGGTGCTGTCCGGCATAGTCGCTGTCCTTCAAAACGGAATCCTTGCCATTGCCTTGTAGTTTCCAAATACATCACCCACGTTCTTCCCGCATTCTTCATTGCCCCGAATAAAGGCATGTCCGAATGTGTCCCGGTAAGTAACATGTCCTAGGCAGGAGCACAAAACAAGGGGGCACTGGTAATAGTGCTGTGTGAACAACATACCCTTCTTTAGAGCCAGGCATCAATATTAGGGTCTCATTTTTTTTCCTGTCCATAGGCTCGTCCAATTCCCATATCCCAGATCATCTGCCAAAAGTAGATGATGTTTGGGTTTGGAGTTCCTGAGCCAAGAGCCTCTGCTTTTTTCTTCCTTACAGGATCAAAAGGTGAATGGAATTAAAATTAGAGTAATTAATTTGTTCATTGTATCTTTTTTTGTTTCTGGCTTGACCGCCTTTTTTAATCTAATAACCTAAAGTCTTGATTCTATTTTGTCCTTAATTCTATTTTTCTTTCTCTTTTTATAATGGGCTTTTCTGGCTTTCTAAGCAATCAATATTTTTTATATCAAATTGCCCGTTTTCAAATTTCCCCCTTTAGCTCCTTTACCAAATTTTCAAATTAACACATTTTCCTAATGGATTTAATTGCTATTGCACTGGTTTCTCCATAAAAATGAAAAAATCGATATTCGGAGCTACACCGTTGGCCGTTCTTTCATGGAAGGGTTCCATGGCCAGTTTTTTATCAAAAAAACGCGCAATTCTTCATGACAAAATTTGTTTCCCTATAGCAACCCCTGCATAATCTTCCTTGATCCCTTTTCTTTGCCGTGGCAATCTGCTGTAAATTTGGCTTTGGTAATTGTGCCAAAGTGCCTTAGTGTCGTAAATCCATTGATTGGTATATTCCCACCATTCTGGATATGTGGCCCATCACCCGCCCTCAAGTCATGAAATTTCTCTAGAAAGGAATGTGGCCTGGTCAAATAGGTAACTGGTATGTGGTCTTCCTAAACTGGCTATCAAATTCCATTTCTCAGTTTTCCCGGATCAAAAAAAATAGGCCTGTAATTATCCTAGAACTATTTACCGAAGGTTTCACCTTTTAATAAAAATTTATAAGGTTCCCCCGCTTTTCCCAAGTTAAACACCTTATAACTTTGTCCACAGAACCTTCATTCCCCAAATCCCCCGTAGTTACTCCCTCCCCTTTACCCCGTAAAATTATTTTAATACTCATCAAGGGATACTTTTGGGATCCCCTGGGTTTCGAACGGACTCACACGAAAAAAGTACTCATCTTTCCGTTCCGAATTTACTTGCATTCCAAAAATAGGCCTTCTCCAATCCATTGGGCATAAAATATGATCCATTACATCTCATTTTCGGTACCGTTATTTTCCATTATAAAACCACTGAATGTCCGTGTCGGCCGGAGTGGCATAGACAAATGTACCGATGCCCCGCCTTCCTAAGCCCCAATAAAATCCTCTTTCACAATAGGTAAGTTGCCATTTGCAAGGCTTGTCCACCCATAAGCACTTCCTGAACTTCCGCAAAAGTTACTTCCTGTTTTTTCCAACCTTGCAGTTCCACACAATAGTGAATACCCTGGTTGGGTAATTTTAAAGACTCCGACTCCACTATTTTATTCTCCTGTTGGGAAACTTCATCTCTTTACGGGATACCAATTTCAATGAAACTTTAAGTTTTGAAGATTTCCATTAGAACACCTTAAGCATAAGCCACATTCAATGGACCCGTTTTTATCGGTTTAAAAATAGGTGCGAATAATAGTTTTCCCATATTTCCAAATTCCGTATCCCTTATCGGAAATAAGCTCTTGATTCTCCTCCACATTATTTACTACCCCAGCTATTCCCACCGGGAATATTATGCTTCGGTAAAACTAGTTTTCTTCTTGAACAATTTCTTCGGAACATCCTGTTTGCCAAAGTGTAACAGGACCAAACCAATAATAAAAAACATATTTCCCAATACTATTCCTATATCCCACAATAATAACCGTTTAATGTAATATTATTTGCTAAACTCTTTTGAAACCTTAACTCCAAAATATTTTGTTTGCCGTCAGTTTAATAATTATGGTCCGTAAAAGTTTGTTAGTATCTAACTAAATCTAAACGCTATAAATCGCGATACCCCACTCCCTCTACTTTTCCTTTAACCTTCTCGGATTCTTACCAAAACTCCTTTTAAACATTTCGAAAAATATTTAGGGGTCGTTGAAGCCTACAAAAATGCGGCTCTGATACGGAATAATTACAATCGGCAATTAAATAGCTGCTTTTTTTAAGCCGCATGGTCGCCTAACAAAATCTAAACTATTTTCTTGCCAGTCAAAGCTTGGAATTTCGAATAAATCGCAGAATAGCTCATGTTTTAGGTCGCTCCGCTACAAATTCTCAGCAGCTTAAAATTCAGGATTAACATTCTGATTTTCAACTAGACCAACCAATTTTTCAAGAAAATTCCATCTTGGATTTTAACCTGCCCACCCTTTGGGGTACTTATAAGATCGTTCTTATATTTTAAAATCAATCGATCACCTCTGTGATGATGTTTATTTACTTTTAACACTAGCTCGTTGATATTAAAAGGCTTATTTATATATTCAAATGGCACCAGTACGTAATCCTAGTATTTTTGTTTTTGATGTTTTTTTTTTGCGGTTAGGGTACTATAGGAATATGAAAGTGGTATGCTCATTTTTTTGCAGCTTGGCCCTCTTTCTATACCATCCATTTTTTGGATCATAAATCACTAATTTATCAAATCTGGTTGTGCTCCAAATGCCAAGGCATAAGCCCTCTTCCCCCATTTCCCCTAAGAGAACATTATAGTTAATTACTAAAAAATATCCTTCGGGATATTTGCAGTTCATAGTTTATGCCTCCTACCACTAATAGTAGTTTGGCCAGTTCGTAATTCCCTACTGCATGAATTTTTTCCTCCTTTATTTCATTGTCAATATCCTCTGCTTCAATAATGCAATCCGCAACTATTAAATCGCTTTGTAAACTGTTCCTTCCTATTTTCATTAAGAAGAAAATCGAACACTAAAAACATGTTGCCTTTTTGAGGTGGTCCGATTTTACAACGATCTTACCGTTATGAAATCAACCCAGTTTTTTGTCCAGGGCCAAACCTATTCCAGTACTACTTTTTTGCTTACCTGAATCGGCCTGAATTAAAACAATTGAAAAATATTTTTCCTAGCTCCTCCTTTGGAATTCCAGGACCTGAATCGGTTAGCAGATTTTTTTAACATTTTCTTTCCCAATCCTCTACTATTCATCCAAAGTTATTGCCCACCCTTGGGGGTGAAATTTGAAGGCATTGGACAGGAGGTTAAAAAAATATGTTCCATTTTATTCCTTGTCGTAACCAAATTTTTCAGCTCTTCCCTGGGATAGCTGCATTAAACTGATCCCTTTAACGCCGGCCTGTTTTCAAAAAGAATTGGAAAATATCTTTAAAGCTTGTACAAGATTATTTTCTGTAGGTCTCAAATGCCAACTTCTCCAGTTCCTTATCGCGTAAGTGATGTAAAAGTTTCGAAAACGATCCTTGATAATCTATTGGCATTATTGATATTAAACGAAGACGTTGTTGTAAAAGACATTGCCCGCTTTCCTAGCCGGTCCAACATATTTTCCAAGGGAATCAATATCAAGGTCAATGGCGTTTGACATTTCATGGGACATTTTTGGCCAAAGCAGTCCGATTTTTTAACTTGCATATAGCTCCCTTTCATGTCGGTGTTCCCAGCTCATCGGCATTACTCTATTTTAATCTAATCAGATTATGAATACGTAATACTAGACCAAATTAAATAAAGTGTTAAAAAATTGAGGCCAGGGAGAATTTCCAAAATGGTTGGTGAAATAATAGATAATCCCTACTGATTTTCGTTCAATGTCCCATTCACTATTTCCCAGAACTGGCCTTACTTCAAAAGTAATAAATTTCCTGGAGGTATGTTTGTATAGGTGGCCAAGCGCTCTTTTCGGAGGAAATCCAATGATCATTGAATCCTTTTAATCTGTAGGCATAGTTGTAACATTGGCAAAAAGTCATTGTCTATTGCCAAAGCGAAAAAGAAAATGAGGACTGGGTTCATGATCCCCAGTTTTCAATTCCTCTATCATTTCAAACCCCTACCTTTGGTTTGATCTGGAAATAAACGGAATTGGCAGGTTTGAATTTAAAATATCTATTTTTCTATAAATAAATGAGCAATGTCCCTCCTTCTTTACGATCTCACTAGGCTTAAATAATTCACACCCATTTAATCCCCAAATGAAATTTCCCCATCCTGTCCTTTATGGGCCACTTCGTTGCATAAAAGGAATCATCCTGAAGTCCATCACTTTTTTTTAACCAAACGCTTGAGAATTGAATCCCTAACATTTCAATTCCATATGCCATTGGTTGAACCCAACCATAAATTACGCCTTATTTTCCATAAAACAGACCTAAATTGGTGTTGGTCATAGTTCCCTTAATCCTAATAATGTTTCAAATTTTTTGATTAGCAATCTAAACTCACCAATCCCCCATTCACGGTAAAACCATCCAAATAGTATTCTCTCCCATCAGATGCCATTGACCAAATGTCATGATTTTTTGTTGGCAAAACAATTATTATCGTAAGATCAGAAAACCTAGTGGAACCTTGACTTTGATAGGTTATCTAATATTTTTCATTAAAACCTAAAATAATCACCTTCCACTTGTAAGCAAGCCAAAACAGTACCCGAGAAATCTTCTAACACGGACTGTGAAGATTGACCCAATTAATCCAGCCAGTACCAATTTTCAAAATAGGCCAACAAGGTAAAATTATCCGAATAATATGTATAAAACCCCCAGTCTGTTTGTTCATCCCCCCCCCCACAAATTCTTTTCTTAGAATCTTGAAAATAAAACGAAACGTTCCCAAGACCATATTATTTCTTGGAATTCCGCAGCGGGAACTTTAGAAAACTTATGGTTCAGGTCGTTGTAACACCCATAATCGTTCTTATAGGTCCCTACCCATATATTACCCTTATCGATCCTCCATTTATGGAAATGAATTAATATCCCTTAGATCGAATGGAATTTCAAAGAACTGTTCCTCTTCACCAATTGGGTGCTATTTTGGTAATACCCTCTCCATCGGTTCCTATCCATAAAGTACCTCTTTTGTCTTTATGTAGATAAAACTCTAGCAAGGTTTGTCTTGTTTAGATCCAGAATGATAATGCACCTGGCTATTCCTCGTCCTTAAAATGTTGAGAATTCCGTAATTAGTAACCAACCAACAAATTTGTCATTAACGATCCTCAATTTATGTCTATTACAGTATTGACTGCTAGCGAAAAGTCATTTAAAACTTATTCTTAAGATGTCTAATTTTGGCCTAATTCTGGGAATCAAAATTCTATAGAGAACCATTTCCATCCGTACCTAACCATATATTACATTGAAATCAGTATAGAATGGCCATAAAAACTTCATTCAACTGGGATGCCGTATTTATTTTTTGAAAGATTCCGTCCCTGAACAAAGCTTCTTTTTTCAAATCATAAACTGCAACCAAAAGCTGCATATGATGAAACATATCCAAACCCTATCTTTATTGTCGCAATGTTAACCGAGCGCTTTCAAGGGAAGCATAATAATCATAAAGAACCATCTAGGGTATCCCAACTTAACGATTATCTTTAAGGAGTATGAATAAATGGTCCTAAGTAGGTACTTAAAATTAAATTCCTTGGATTTTCTGACACCATGGATATAATTAGGGATCCATGCCAGGGAAATAATTTGGGAATAGTTGTTATACTATCCATCCGAGCATGGACATGATTGTAAGGAAAACCAGACCCTTTTTGCGTTGGCCAAGAAAAGATTTTTCTCCAACAACTTTGGTGTCAGATACGTTTTAAGCTATTCTGAAACCTTGTACTTTATTACAATGGAAAGAAAATTTACCATTTCTTTCTAAATAGGATAATTGTCCATTAAGGACAATACCACAAATAGTACCGTGGTTATCTCTAGTTTATTCTTTTAACAGGGGTCTGTTGAAAATTTTTATCTTAATATTTTGGGAGGAAGGAACAAAACTCAAAATTATAAACATCATACCTTGGAAACCCCATTTTTCGTGAGCCAACCAAACAAAACCTAAACTGTCTTGGACAGTGTGGGTCACTTTTACACCCTGGTTCTCTAAATTCTATAAGGGGTAAATGCATGAAATTAGCACCTTTTTTGGGGACAATACATGGGAACTAAAAAGCACTCCCAAAATCAGGAACACCCATGTCTTCAAAATAATACCTTCCCTTCTCATATATTTCGATATAATCCCAATAAAACGCTTTATAGAGCTTAACAAATGGTCCCTAAAAATACTCACTGTAAAAGAAGGAATATTTACTTAAAAGGGTAAATATTCGGCAAATATGGCTCTTTTTCCAAAATTTTACCCCTACAAAGCAAAAAATATACACTTTATCAATATACGTAAATTTTTAATATTTGTTAACATTAAATTAAACCCTTAAAAATAGATTGATGAATCATAGAAGAAACTTTATTAAAAAACCGGCCATTACGGGTGCCGGTATTCCTTTACTTCCCAATCTAGGTTGGACCAATTCTTTGGCCAAGACCTACAAAAAAATTAAAAGTAGCTGTAATTTTGGTGTTGGGCTAAGAGGAACCAATCACCTTGACAATCTTTTAAGGAAAAATGATGTAGTTTAACTGCCATTTTGTGATATAGACCAAAACCCGTAATTGTATTGCAGCAAGACCATATAACAAAAAGCAGGAGGATAAGAAAGCGAAGGCTTTTGGAAAGAATGAACAACATTATAAAAATCTGTTGGCGCTAGCAGGAATAGACGCAGTGGTTATCGCCACCTTGTTAGCACACCAAACATGGCAGTAGATTCCATGAAGCGGTAAATATACCGGTATTTGAAAGTTTCGGCTTGCCAATACCTTAGAGGAATGTTGGGAATCTTGGTAACACTCATGAGGAAACTGGTTTTCCCATCTAATGATATTGGGAAAATGTAAACTATAGACGCGATTGTAACTTGCCGTTTTGAAATATGGTAAAGCAAATGTTTTTGGTGAACAATTTGCATTTTAGATGTGGTTATCAGCACGATTTACAGGGGTGAAAATTTAATGACGGGAAAACGGCATATGGCAAAGGGCCGAATTTGGAGACAAAAAGGTATTTCAGAATCGGCATGGGAGGACAACAACATTCCTGTTAAGAAACGCCGCTGTCTAATCCACCATGGTTTGGGACGCAATAGGCCCGTTATGGCAGATATCAATCGAGCAATGATTTCTATCACTTACATCACATGCTTACAAAAGGTGGTTTGGCTTGCATAAAATATATTGTAGATACGCGGCGGAAAAATCATCCCAAATGCGGAAACTAAAGTTTAAACAGGGAGATATCATTACCTCTACCATAGAAACTTCCATGGAGAACAATTATTGGTTACCCATAACTAAATAACCCCCACCCTCTATTCATTAGGAAATTTTAAAGTTCAAGGGGCACAAGGGCCTTACGGATTTCGACTAAATCACACACAACGAATCCAATATCGAGGGCAACCACCGAAAGGCCAATGGTTGGGGGAAAAATATGGAATACCTGGTTGGAAAAGTATGATCATTCCCTTGTGGAAAAAAATTTGGGCAGTAGCGCCACTGAAGCCGGGTCACGGAGGAATAGATTCTATGTTAATGAACGCCTTTATAGAACTGCCAAAGGAGAATATCGCACTCCTATGGATGATTACGATGGCCCGCTTGCCTGGAGTTGCTGTTACCCCGCTATCTGAACTATCCATTGAAAATAATGGTGAACCACAGGTTTCCCCTGAATTTTACCAGAGGTACTTGGATTAAGAGAAAGCCATATAACTGGATTAAGGACACGTATAAAACATTAGGTTATTTAACACCATTTAATGATATTTTTGAGTTGTTTGAGTTAGTTGTTTTTTTTAAAGACACGCGTTCCATGCAAAATGGAATGGGTTATCCAACTAAAGATCTAGCCCAATCCCTTGAAAAACCTAAAATAGTATTTAAATGATTTTTATATTTATAATAGTTTTCAGAACAAAAAATCAATACCCAAAACAAAAGCCCCTATGACGTAAACCTTATTAAGTTAAAACACTTATTAACCTTAAGATCACTAAATATTTAACTTAACTAAATCAATGAACAAAAACTAATTTTCAAAGGATTACCTATTCATGTTCAGTGCTCACCTTTATTCAAATTCAAGGCACAAAAACAGTGTATATGTCAGGGACTGTACGAATGTTTTCGGGGTTTCCCTTGTCCGGAGCCTCCATTACAGTAAAAGGAACTCAAAGGGGGTTATTTGCGGATTTTTGAATGGAAAACTATTCCCATAATGTTTTCAGATCCGATGTGCTATCCATTTCTTTATTTTGGGTTACTTAACCCAAGAAGTACCAAGTAAATGGTAGAAATTCAAATTAACGTGTCTTTTAAAAAGGAAAGATGCAGTCAGTTAGATGAAGTAGTTGTAGTGGGATATGGCACCCAAAAGAAATTAATCTGACCGGGGCCCATAACACAGTTAATTGCAGAAGAACAATAGAAGATCGACCTACTTACCAGTGCAACACAGTTTATTATCTGGATTGGCTCAGGATTTCGGTTTCCGAACTTAATTCAGGTAGACAGGAGGAGACGATGCCGCCATTGAATTAGAGGTGTTGGAACACTAGGTAATAACAATCCTTTTGTAATTAATCGATGGATGGCTGGATCTTTAAGTAATGTAAACCATCAGATATTGAGAGTGTAACTGTTCTGAAAGATGGCAGCATCAAAAACCTCAATTTATGGGTCCAGTCCAGGGCAGCTAATGTGTTTAAACTTATAAACAACAAAAACAAGGAAAGGGAAGGTAAACTTACCGTTGCTTATGACTTTTACTCTGGTGTACAAAATGCAACAAGAATTAAACGATTATGTAACTAAAAATTCAGTCAGACATGATGGAGTTGTAATAATCTTGCCATTCAAAATGAAGATCTAAAACGGCCTCGCATTTTTTTTTACATCGGGCTCAAATTAGTGAATTTTAGAACTGGAACAGAATCCTTATATCTTCCTAACACAAGATTGGAATGAACCGTTTTGTATAGAACTGCACAAATCCATCACATAACGTAGAATAGGCGGTGGTAATGAAAGTACCAGAATTATTCCTTTTCCGTAGGTTAATTTAGATCAGATGGGGTCTCTTTGGGGACTAGTGCCCAACAGTACATACGTTAGGTCAATTTGGATTCAAAAGTATCGGAAAAATTCAATTATTCTGTCAAAATATCCGGCAGACATGATGATGTATATGAATCCTCCTATGGGATCAGGAACTTTGATCCGATGGGTAAATAGAGCGAAACCATTATTCACACCGCTCTTCTCGAAGATGGTAATAATGGTGATACATGGATCGGAAGTGCTTCTCAAATGCATTGGCAGCTGCCCAGAATGGGAAAATCATATCGGTGAAGATAATATTGTATTGAACTTGTCCGGTGAATATGAAGTTTTAGACCGGGCTTTTAAATATAGAGTACAGTAAGGTGTATCTCAAAAGAAATCAAATTCAAAAAATATTATTAGACCGGAATTTTCACCTACGATCCAAAAACTTTTGAGGACTCGACGACCATTAGGTTTTGGTGGTTCTGCCCCTATCTGCCGATAATAGAGCTTTACGGATACTGATCTAACTTTTATTAGTAAAGTTTGTCCGTACGAAATAAAACCTTTTGCAAGAAAACCATAACAATAGGATTATTAGGAGGTTTTCAGCAAGAAACAAGCAAAAGTTTGATTATATTAAAGAGGGTACAATAAGCTGAATTCCCGTAG
>Ga0163217_1104511_pt1 | contig 19660 bp, 12 predicted proteins | sample SynspAceP_FD_185933 | JGI IMG/M metagenome (GOLD analysis project Ga0163217, IMG submission 185933) | Saline lake microbial communities from Ace Lake in Antarctica - Synechococcus sp. Ace-P (PacBio error correction) | ecosystem: Environmental > Aquatic > Non-marine Saline and Alkaline > Saline ...
CACCAAACCAACGAGCCCAGGGAGAAGAGAAAAAATATAAGTTTTTTTCCCGTTTTCAAAAATGAATTTTTTAAAATTAGCTGCTTTTTTTAAAGGGCGGACCTCCCCCGGAAATTACCATCCCTTTCTGCTTTCTTTGTAAACTTCCAAAAAAACCTGATTTAACCAGGGCTTTTTTTTTCCACCGCTTTCAAAATGCATATCGAACTTTTTTCCAACTCCCCCCGGTAAAAAGTTTTTCCCAGGTGGGCCCTTAAAGGGCCTTTTTGGCCCTGGTATTAATTGCAGGTAAGAAAATCCCCATACGAAATGGCAATGAGTTTTTGTTTAAACCAAACCCTTTTTCATCAAAATTCCCGCTCCAGGCTTCCTTTCAATGGTAAAAAGTGTCTATAATAAAGCATTCGTTTAACGCCAGGCATGCTTTTATCCTCTTTTCTAAAACATTGAAATCCTTTACTGGCTCATGCCAAAAGCGGCGAAAGGGATGTTGGGATCATGGCCAAGTTTGCTACCAAATTCCTAATTGAAAATCAACAGACCAAATAAGGGTTGACCGGTAAACTTATTCTTCTGCCGTCCCTACTTTTTTTTTTTTACTGGTACCTATATCAATTTGGAAAATCCTTAAACAACCCTTTAGTTTTTCAAACTGTCTTTAGTACTTGGACTGCCCAACAGCCCTTGGAAGCCACTTCACCCACATATGAATTGTTCTCATCGCCATTAATTTCCCTTGATGACTCCTGTCACTGGCCGTTACATCGGACACTTGTACGCCCGCAATTCATTAGCGCAGCTTTCCATCAGCATTCTTCTACCTGTAAAGCGCCGGCCATTCGCAATGTGCATTCCAACTTAAGCGAATGGAAAAGACTTCCACCTGCAAATTGGTTTTGGTTACCACCCGGTGTTTAGGGCGCCTGTTCCATCAACAACAATTTTTTCCTAGGAAACCATTCTAAACTCTTCCCGCCCACTATCATTGGCCATGCGAAAGTAACCGAATGTTTTGAACCAATTTCGGGATTGGGCGAATATATAGTACAACATTCCTGTTTTCCCAATTTTGATATATCACCGTTAATTTCGAACCATTCTTTGGCACCGCTACGCCGGTCCTCTAATTCTGGGAGCAAATTTGTGGCTTACATGCATTTAAGCAGCTAAATCCTATTAGCATTCGCCCCTGCAGCCGGAAGCTGATAAAGGAGCGACGATTTAATATAGAGTTTTTATCTTGTCCATGATGTTTCTTTTTTTGATGTACCTTATCAATTTTAAACGGTTTCGGATTTGCAGCGTGTTTTAAAAAATGGCCTTCTTGATTTCGTAAGGTAAGTGCCCACAGCGACAAATATTCCGTTCATCAGCCCCTTCGTAATTTTTCTTCATCGTCGGAGTTCGGATTCTTTTTTAAGAATGCACTCGCGTCATCGATCTGGCCTGCCCTGACAAATATCCGCATTGATACCATCTGTCCTCTACCAAGCTTGTTGCAACGGGAATGTCAACGTTTTTGGATAATCCCTTCAATGGTCCCCGAATCATCTGTGTCACCACGGCTCGAAATAGTGTAATTGGCAGGAGCGCACTTGCATTATCACCAAAAGATGTATGGTCAGGCACCGCATTCGCGAAATACCACAACCATATTTTGTACCCGACCAATTTCAATGGTCTCTCAAGACCAAAGCAAAGTGGAGTAGTGGGTCTACTTCTATTTTGTTGGGTTTTTTCCCGTTGATTTTTAGATTGTGAGAAGTTTGCCCCATGATTCTAGTGTAAAGTCGAAATAAAGCTGTTTAGAGTTACAAAATAATTGCTTATTTTAAACTATTCAATTTTTAAATATTTAAAGCCTATTCAAATGTTATGGCCTATAAGATTGCCCATTGTGATATTCTGTAACCATTCTTGTCTTTTTGGAAGAATTTTGAAACAAAAGCACAAGAGATTAAGCAGGAAAGGCAGAGGCATTTTTTCTAATGTAGACCGATTTGGGGATGTTTTCCAACCTTATCAGAAATTGTACAGGTATCCGGTTTCCAACAAGTATTAAAGGGCACTTCTTTTTCTGCCAACCCTTTTACCTAACCGAAATAAAAGCAACATGAATATCATTATTGGGAACTTCAAACTGGAACTTTAATAATCTTGTCTAAGGCTTAAGGAGAAGAAAACAATTTGGCCCAATCCCATCCCAGAAGTAGTTAAGGAAATGCATAATCCAATTTTTTGAGACTGCAACGCACGGATTCCGGATGTGTTTTTAAACATTTTCTTCTGAAAACCTAATCTTTCCACGCAATAATATGAGTTGAGTTAGTTTTAGTTGCAAAAGGAAACAATTGAAACTGTTGTTTCTTTTTGTTCTAGCACGTTGGAGTCTGATCTGCAAAATGTCAACCACAGGCTAACCACACTTTAGAATCACACAGGTAGTTCGTTAGGGAGTTAATATATTAACGTTTTTACCAAATCAATATATTAATTATTAAATTACATGGCAAGCTACGGGGAAGATACCTCATTTAAAACATGCCCAACCCAGGCAAAGTCTCCTTTTAAACACAGAGTAACCATAGGTTAACCACAGCGAAACTACCTGTTTAAAATGTTTTTTATGGTGGATGGCCGCTAAGAATGCTAATTCTTACAATCCTTTGTTTGAATTTTGGTTTTAGCTAAGTTCTTTTATTACCGATACTATTTTCCTATTCAGTAACTCTCTGAAACCTTATATGTGGCCCTGAATACTGAAGGTTAGGTTTGTTGTGTTTTTGATTCGAAAATGCTCTTTTTATACCATTTTTTGGGTCAGTCGCTTTTTTCATAGTCTTTCAATTTGGTTTGGCATCTAAGGCTCCCTTCCAAACTACCGGTTTAATTTCATGGATTTCAATTCCTAACTTTTTCTATTCGCTCTAAAACTATCTCAAATCGACCTCTGAAAAATAGTGTAGTGAAATCAGTGTCCAAATTCATCATTAAGCGTTTTTCCAGTTTAGAAAGATATTTTTTTCAAGAATTTCTGTTTGTTTTCCATATTGTATATTGTTTGACAGCATTGGGTTCTCACTTGGGCAATATACAATATTGGCTTAATTTAAGTAATACTTTATTTAAACTTTTAAAGTAAATCAAGTTACATTAAGCCTTTTTTGGCCAATAGTTTTGACTTCCATTATACATCTAATGCTTTTGTTGAATTTATTCTTACACTTGTGTGTGTCCTCCCTGAAATCACATCTCAGATCTGCGTCCAAATCAAAATGTTCATGGATTGTTTCCAGGGAGAAGCGGAGAATGTTTTTTATAGGGCAACGATTATAACTCGTATTTTTGCTTCCCGTCAAGCCTGCAATATCTACTAAATCAAAACCTTTTGTTTGTGGACATAAAATACATCCCTGAAACAAGGCAAATCCGAGTTCCGATTGGGTTCATCGCTCGATAAGCTAAATCTACGGCATACTTTTCGATTAAGTTTTCCTGATGATACCTCAATTCACGTTTTCCTAATATTTTAATTAATGACCATGATGTGATTTATTATTATCCTTCTCAGTTTACTGTTCCGATACCAGAAAGTAACAAACCTTATTGTAACAGGGGTTCCCGCGTTTTGAGGTCACATCGGGTACAAAACTGCATTTTAGAATATCTGAACAAAAAAAGAACATCTAGTCGTTGTCCCCGCCCGTTTAACTAAATAAAGAGTTTAATTGATATAAATCATAGAATTAATGCTTTTGAGCCGATTAAATTAATCTTAATCGGCCTCATATTTTCACTAATATTGAGCCGATAATAACTTTTTAATTGGCTCAATGCACTCCAATTGGCAAAATAAAAACTGGCCTGAAATTTATATATGACGCGATCAAAAAATTGATGATTCGTTTTGGAATTTGCTTTGGGACTGGTGAAAGTAAAAGGGTTGATAGATTGGTTTAAGTAAAGGAAGTGCAACAAGCCAGCCATTATTCAAATTTATGGATCAATGAGGCACATAAAACACCTCGAGATAGAAGGGGAGTATCATAGCCGCCAGGAAATGTGATTGTCCCAAATCAAACCGTTTGGGGATTCATTCCCATATCAACTAACATTAAGAGAATATTAAGGCTAAAGGTATTGCCTGAGCTTATGTAGAAGCTCGTGAAGTTATGCAATCCACTTATCGGAAAACCTAATTCATACTGGCAACACAGATTCCTATTTCCCCAAATGCACGAACTATAAAAGGGTGGATTTTTATAGAACATCAACGGCAACCGATGGTTTATTATTTTTCGGGGAGCTATAGGTTTAAGGAAGTTTGTTCTTTACGAAGCTGCCTCTTCTGATTATAATTAAAGGAGAAAGGACCAGTTTGATTATTGGTACCACTTGTACCGTTATAAATTCCAATAATATTAAAGAGAGGCTTAATTAAAACAGCTATTCCATTTGTATTTCGAGTCAATACACCCGTTTAAAGATGGTACTGGACCGTAATAGTCGTGCCATTGCCGAAAAGTGTCTCTCGGAATCAATAAGGGCGCCCTCTAGTTTTTAAGTATTTCCAGCTCAATTGAGAAAGATAAACCTGCCTATTACAATGCTCTTAAACAGGCTCAAAGAACTATGGGAGATTACTGACTATGGATCTGTTTATTTCTCCTAACTATATTTGATATGCTCAAAAACATAGCCAAACGATTATCAGGTTTACTCTGAAAAGGCCAATTTCTGGATAGATTTAAATCACAATTAAATAAACGTCAATAAAGATAATTACGAAAAATGCTAGATTATGCATGAGGATTTAAAGGTGGGATGACGGCAAAAAAATATATGTCCATCGCCAAAACTTCCAAAGCTACGGCGACCAAGATTTACAGATATGGTTGAAAAAAACAATGTTTTATGCCTGAATGGGCTGGACGGGAGTACATATGAATTGAATTTAAAAGTTTGAAAAGGGTTGGCTTCATTTTAGGTAAGCTACATAATTCTATAATTTAATATCGATTTAGTGGCAACTGGAAATTCCCTGTCAGTTTTACTGAAAAGGGTGAGCTTTGGACAGATTGGGGTAAAAAAGATTAGATTTATATTCTCAGCCAAAATATACAATTTGTCCCAAGTAGGCTTTAGTAAGTTTCTCTTCTAAAGGAATCCCCCTCCATTGAATACCAACCCTTTCTATCATCAAATAACATGGATACTTCGCTAAAGTTTTATGGGTTAGATCCAAAATAAAACTGCCTGCCCCTGATTTCCTAATCGTATTCAATGCCGAATCGACCGAAGCTAGATGCTCCTTTAAGGGTGAGATATTTTTTCGAAATGCCATGTAAGCTCGCTTTCTCAGTATCCAAAGGTTTCCAAAATCCACATGGTTGGAGGATTGCCCAAAGCAAGAAAATCAAATGAAAATGGATGAAGCACAAATCGAAGCTTTAAAATCGAGTGCGCTATGTATTGTTGGCCAGATAGCGTAGCTGGCGAAAATGTTTTACACTTCTGCTAGCAAGGACTTCCTCCAACAATTCTTGTTCCGATGGGTAAAGTGCTTGAATTCTTTCTTATCCCTGTGTAATAAATCAGATTCCTCTTCAAAGTTTTGATTTTTTTTATTAAAAACAACTTTCTCTCTAAGAGTCTGAATCGTACACTTTCCGGACTTCCCCGGTTTATCCTTTCCAAGGTCTCTGGAAATTGCAAATTGTGCAACCAAAAAACATTATTTTCAAATTCGGCGGATAACTTTTATTTCTCTAACGGTTTAGAATCCATCTATTTAGTAAAATATGGCTTTGACACTATCAAACTCCGGGCTATATAATCATTCTCATTCGAATTCTAGTTACCTTTTGTAACTTGAAACTTTTATGGTATATGCAATTGGTGCCGAAACGAAAACTCGAGCTGCCTCTATAGGTAGCTTTATAGTTGCCGTCCATTGAACTACTTGCTTGTGGTCTTGGAATGGCGGGTGGGGATATCGTCAAATAAGGTAGCCTGTCTATCCAAGGTTCGGTAATAGGTATTTCTCTTGAGAAAAGCCGATTGAGGTATTCAATCTTAAAGATCCGTAAGTCAAGATCAACGGGGCTCATTTCGGGAACGCTCTGTTATCCCTTCCTATAATTGAATCATGTTTTTCGTTTGAAAGAAAAGGGTAGACCCAAAATAGACAGTCACGTTTTTTCAGATCAGTACTTCTCCCAAAGGAATTGTCCCGTAGTAATTCAGAAATCTATAGTTTCCTTCGTTGAGGAATTTTCCATTTGAACTCCTATCGCTTTCTGAATCATCCCCGCTAAGAGACAACTCAAATTGTTGTTTTAAAAAAAAAACTGATATAGCGTGGTAATATGTTCTTTCTTTCGTCGGTAATTACGCGAACCCGTTTTTCCAGCATACACTTCTGAAATGATATCGTGACAATGTTTTTTAATTACGAAGCCGAATCAGTACAAGAACTTTTGACAAGGTTCGAGGTGTCTGGTTTTTGAATTAAGGAACATCCAGATTTGTATTCCTGAATGAATAACCCTTGCTTTTTTTGAAGTTTCTTCTATATCTCTGGGGTTTGATGTCGGTATCATTCCTCCTATATGAGTAAAAATAAGTTTGCCGTCACTATTTTTCTGAAAGGGGTCGCTGTTCAGGCCGTACTGGGTAATATGGGAACGTCCTGGGAAAACGGTAGCTCCTGCATAGGATTGGGCGGGAATGTGATGACACTCGTCAATGATTAACGGGGTCTTTGAATATTTTTGAAATTTCAGGATATCTATTTTTTGCCCAGACTTTTGGATCATTGCCTATTGTAACTTGCTTTCCTATTTTACTTTAACCCTGAACCTATGTTTAACCATTTGGGTTTTAGTATTTTTAGAAAAGCCTCGATACGCTCCATCCCATTCGGTCCATAAGCTGTTTTTTCTATGACAACTATCATGCGGTTTGGCATTTCTCAGCTAATTAATTCTTTAGACCGATTATTGTTTTTGCAGATCCAGGAGGTGCAGTAATTACTCAAAATCTTTTTTAGAATAGCAGATAGTACGATTTTTTCTGTGTTCCAGCTAATTCAGGTGCCAAATGTATAACGGTACGTCTTCCGAATTTTTTTCTTTTGTTCCTGAATTCAAAATCTATTTTTTTTGTTTGTTACAAAATCGCAGTAATTGTCCGATAGTCCTCTCGGTTAGAAGAACTTCATTTTTAGATTCGGAAACAAGATTAAAATATCTTTGGTTTACTCCACGTTTGTTCCCTATCTTTCTTTATGAAATATCGGGATTCGGCACGTTTAATTGTATCCTTTATGAAATTGACCAGGGCGTGGTTCAACCGGTCTTATTGATTTCGAATTTCAGTTATTCTAAACGGATGACAAAGTGTAATCGCGGAAAAAGGAAAGTTTTCCAATTCGTCCGCATCGTTTTTAACGATTGAACGATAACAATTCCATGCAAAAGTTCGGCGGTTTTTATCTTTTACCTGATTTTCTTTAAATAAAGCTCCATTGATTCTCATTTGAACAAGCGTTTGGGGTCGATGAAAACAACTTTTTGCCTTCCTCTGCGTTCGGTTTATACAATGGCAAGGGCTATAAGGTTGCCCAAACCCTTTCCAGTAAGAAAATCCCCTGATTGGGGAAACAAACCTATCAAAAACTTGAAGTCTTACGAATATGGAAAAAGGTTCCACTTTCTTCGAGCAAAACTGTTTGAAAAAACTAATCTACTTTATAGCGGGATAGGGTGCTTCAAAAAATTCCAAAAACATGTCCACTGTTCCCAGAACGGGAACAGCTCTAAATATGCCGGTATATTGGTTTGGATCACAAACCGAGATAAAATTTTCGCATTCCTGGTTGCCAATTTTCTTATCAAATCCCGCAGCTATATAACTCAGGAGGTCTTGTTCTTTTAGTAAAGGGTAAACTTCCAATCAAATGTTCGCCTTCCTAAATGTTTTAAAAACTTGATTGCGTTAAAGGCAAAAAAAGTATTTTTCGGTAAAATCCTCTAAATGTCCCCCTTGGTTTTATGTACCTATATCGGTTAGGGGTCCGTAAAAGTAAGGCGGGCAATGATAGCACTTTGTTCCTTTCTTCCCATCTAATGGGCAAAAAACTCATCTTCCTCTGAATAGGACTTACAAATTGAATATTTCCTTTATTTCCGATTCCAAGGCTATTATGGTTTACTTTGCAAATTGGAGTACACAATAGCAAAAATTAGATGATTATAAATTTGGGCCGTTGTGGGTGCTAACTGGCCTAGGCAAAATAACTGGCTTGAAGCTTGTTGTACTCCTTGCGTTTTATGCCGCGGTGCTTAGGGTTGTTGGGAAAACCGAGGTTTTCAAACTTCCACAGGAACATGGAATTGTAATGAGATAAGCCTTTTACTATTCATATCAAACAACCGTCCACAAATAAGATTGGGAAATATTTTTTACTCTAAATGTCAAGTTTTTTGCGCAAAAACTTGACAATTTAATTTGTTTTGATATCTTTGTGTCGTAATGACCACTGCACTAAAAAAATAGCGAATGAAAATAGCGGAACTATCGAGAGATAACACTTTCGGATAAGCAAGATTTATCTTATTTTCCAGAGGAAATGTAAACCGCTGCAAAGGCCTTGGACGGTATGCAAAAAAGGTAATTATAAAAAAACTGTCAAAGGGCATTTTTTTATAAACCAACAATAACTGTTTTTGGAGAACTAAACCAAGGGAGAGAAATAACTCAGACGCATATTTTTATATGAAAGAGGTAACGAATAGCCTATTAACGGAACCTCTTTTATATAATCAGTTGAACTTGAATACTCAAGTAACCGGCAAATTAATAAAGATGCCAGTGCCGTACAAAGCGTAATTTACATCAACAGGGGAAGAATCAGAAGCAAGCGGTAAAAAAGCTACGCCCAGTCAAGCGAAAAAAATTATAGGATGCTTGGGTTTTTTTAGATGCCAATGAAAGACCTTAACAAATATTCCCAGATGTAAATAAAAATATGCGTTCTTATTTTTTGAGTCGTTTAAGAAAAATGACATCCAAAAGAATGGATAACTTATTAATATCGCTCTTGTACCCACCACGGGTAAGGGCTTGTTAGGTTCATTATTAGAAAAACTCGATGAAAAAAGCAGCACAAAAAAATTGAAAAGATTCCCTTAACCACTTACGATATAACTTATATTTTACGAGATTCCGACTTGACAACTACGACAAAACTGGAATATTATATTGAATCTGCACCACATGAATAAGGAGCTGTTCACAGAATGCGATTACGCAACTGCTCAAACGCCTTGGACATTTTAAAGAAATTTATGTTGGAAAAAGATATTGGATATGTTATGCTCTAAAAAACTTATTTTTGAAGGTGCTATTAAAGACGAAGTCATTTTTAAGGGGGGTACCGCTTTGTCGAAAGTGTTATAAATCCATCGACGTTTTTTCTGAAGGATATTGGATTTAGTGGTTTTTAAGAAGGATGAAGGAAACAGGATAATCAATTAAGAACAAACTTAGAAAAAATTACAAGGCATCAACAGAACCATTTTGTGGGATTAGATATTGGATGGTATTACTAATAAAATGGAATGATTCGCAAAGATAGCGATATGACTTTCCAAAGTCTGAGGGCGATTTCGGAACAAGCTTAAGGGACAATATCATTGTTGAAAGCTACTTGGTTTGGGTCACTTTGAAACCTTTATTCGAAAAGACGTTAAATTTTACCTATATCTAGATATGATGGTTTGATAATAATCAAATGACATTGGCGGAAGAATTAAATCAACTATTACCGTTTTGAAGTACTGTACTGGATGTAAAGAATCGCTCTGTGAAAAGATAATGAGTTTGGGTTCGGTTCTCACATTACCGAACCCAATAGAGATTTGAACAAAAAATTTGTAGGCATGTGTACGATATTCATGCAACTATTGAAAGATGAAAACTGTTCACCAGTTTTTTTAATTCGTAAGCTTTTGATAAGATGCTATCTTAAAGTAGCAAAATGACGATGTAAAAAGTTTTGTAAGAAATAACAACGACTGGTTAAAGTAACCCAAGAAGAAGCACTTGATTTTCAAACGAATCCGGAAGAAACTTGGAAAACAACTTAAGGACACCTATCAATAATTTTAGTTTTTAGTGTATGGCAAGAGTTTGCCCAATAAGAGGAGTTATTCGCAAACGATTATTCAGTGTCAAAGCGATTGGCGCAGGTAAAAATGGGAGTATATTTTGGGATGTACGTCCCAAATTCTTACCGCAAACTTTGCGTTGGGAATCCCTGTCCGATTTTTGTAGTATTCAGGCAGATAAACGTTAAGCAAAAATCGATAGGGCGCCACCTACTCTTGATCTTGGTTTTTCTCTTTTTCCGGACCATCCTAGAACCCTTATAAATATTCATGGATGTTTCCTTAAAATACCCTTCTCAGCTCTCGTTAAATAACCCGCCTTTTCCCTTCTCGAAGGCTTTCACTTTTTTCTTCCCCAACTGTGCCACCTGATAAGCCAATAGCCAGAAATGGATAGGGTTATGATAAAACCAAACCTGACCATGAACAATAGCATTGGGGATGATTTGCGACTTCTTTCGATTGTTTCCTCTATTTTGATTGTTTCTTACATCTGACTCTTGAAATGAACTTCCTGCGTTTTATTGAGTTCCTTCAGGTCATTTCTAATCGATGGAAATATCCTATATCCGTTTCAGCAACCGGTGAGTTCCTTGCTCTACGTCCTCCAGTTTTCATCAACATCGTTTTCAATCTCCAATTCGTCCGTCCCAATAGTTCGAATCTCGTCCAGCTTTGCCATATACTTTTTCTTTTATTATTAATATCCTATCTTCCCGAATCCCGCACTTTTTTGATAGCCTTGTTTGATTGCCTGTTTCGCAATCTTAGCGCTATATTCCCCACTGAGCTGAGTGGCCTTTCCAAGGCTTACCAGTATTGCTTTTGGCCTTGCCCCCAAAAAAGGAAAAAGGCCCCCCCCCCCCTTTTCCCCCTCTCCACATGTTTTTTCTATTCCATCACCAATCTGCTGCCGGACATTGGAAACGGTGTACCTCGCTTCCTTTAGGTTGTGCCTTATGTATTGAACCGAAATCCTTGCAGTTTGATTGGACTTAAATTGAATGCTGGGGATGACTACTACGTTTTTTCCTTCATAAGCTTGATATAGTTATCCAGGTCTTTGGGGCGTTGTTCGGTTCATCCTTTTTTCATGAACATCTTTAATCTCCTGTCTTTATATCCAGTAAACTGTTCCAATCCTTTCCAGTTTGAATCTTCCGTACCGTGTTACCCATTTTCTCTGCTACCCGTTCCGGCTAGCTGAGACTTCTCTCCCGATAAACTGTCCGTTAATAGGCAGTGCCGTTAGAAATCGATCCGGTTACGTACACAATGAACAGGGTATGCGGTTGTTCCCTATGTAGCAAAGGGATGCCTGATGTTCTGTAATTTCATTTCTGAGAAACTTTTGCGTCATCTCGTGAGCTCTTTTGGCTTTAGCTGTTTTCCATCTTCAATAGTAGGGCTGAATGAACAAAACTCAACGTATTCTTTTGCATTGAACTAGTTTCTGGGGATTGGATTATGTTGAACTCTTTGGTAATCTGGTTTGGGGTTTTGCCCAGCCACGTGATTTGAGGTATACGACCTCTGCCTTGTTTTTCCTTTGTTCAGCCATAACTCATGTTTTCCGGTTGCGAATATTGATTTCTATGCCTATCATTTTTGAAAATTATAAAGTGGTTTCCGTTATTTTCCTTCTGCTAGCTTTGTCCCCTCGCGCTTTGGGATGCCCGTTTTCGGTACATGTTCCTCGATGAGTTTAAAGTTGGTCCGTACCTGTTGCCAACAATCCTTATAGCAGTTTTCAATTTGTTCTCGGTCAACCGTTCAGTAATTTTATCTCAAAAAGCTGCCACGCCCGGCGAATAATTCGCATAACGCTCACAGACCGCTCTTTTGGGCCCTGATCCGCGAGCAACCTTCTTTCTCGAAGAGGAACATCGAAATTTAACATAGTACGTTTCCATTTTTCAACGTCTTGGCGACCTTCGAGCAAAGCAAGATCGTCTTGGTGGCAACAAAGCACATCTTGAATTACATCACTATCAGATTATTCTTTTATGTGTTAAAATGTATTATTAATAGGTTATTTTATTTTTTCGGATAAAATATCATTATCATCAGATCATTTCTTTGAGCGTCCAACCATGCCATTTACGTCTTTAAATTCTCATATAATGTTGAACTGTCGTACATTTTGACCTGTTGTTGCATCATTATGTTAAACGGCATTTCTTCCTGCAACGGTCATTGTCTAGATAAAGCGCAAATTGATTCATAGGGTCAAACATTTCAAGCGTTTTTCCTATACACCCAGGAGTTCAATATCACGAAGATCGTTCTCTCCCTTGTTCAATTGTCCCGTTTCCATTAGCTCACATCATAGAACATGTTCCCTCGGGTCCACTATCAGCCTACTGGTTTGGCGTTCTGGAGGTGACGTGACATCTTTGGGGACGCTGAATTCTTATAGTCTTTTGTTGCGCAGTCCAACCTCCGGAAATTTGTTCGCTAAATCTCTATAAGGGCGAAAATACATCTTGTCCCTAAACCTATAGTGGACTTCCTTGCACAGTTTTTTCTGGCAGTCAATATGTAAATCCCTCTTTCATACATATTCCTCTAGAGCAAAATGGGCCAGTTCCTGAAATACTTTATCTCGATCTGTATCTTGATTGTCCTCTTAAAACGGCGCTGAAAAGAAAAAGAATCTTACGTTTTGAGCCAATCCATGTTTCCCTTTACCGATGTTTGTTGATTAGACAAATGCAAGATCGATTACATTCCCCCTTTCCCAATACCGTGTCCGTACCATCGGCGTTTAGTTTCTGGCACCTGAAAGAGGCTTGCGTTTTCTTGGACGAACGGACCCTCAGAACAAGCTTCTTTCATATTAGATTCCTTTTGTTGCGTAAGTGCCCGAGTTTTTGCCAACGCTTTTTCGATGGGAAAGCTCGGCTCTTTCGCACGTCAGCTAATAGTTCTCTTTTTCAATCAGTTAATTCTTTTTTGGCATTTTCTCCTACCTTCTTACCTAAGTCCCGGTTTATAAGGGTTGATCACTTAGTGGTAAGTTTTTTTGATTCTTACCTAATTCTAATCCTAATAGTAGCCTAGGGTAATACTAGTAACTATGGTTATATTGTATCTTACCTAATGGTAGCTCCCCCATAGAAGCGGTTCTGTTCGTTAGGTCGTAGGTAGGGCAATTAACTTTTCTACAGTTTTCCATTCCCAAGGGCCGCTTGAAACACCGATTTGGCCAGAAATATCCATAATGACTGACGCTTTGGGATGTTCACCCGTTGAAGTTGAACCCGGAAAGGGCCGACCCACCGGTTAACCCTGACTCAGTCTACCTTCAAGCTTTACTCAGCTTTCACCAAACTACATCCGAGGCGGTACAAATCATTGATATCATTCTGATTTTTCATATTATTTTGGAAATCAACTCTTCCTCGTAGTCATTTGGGTTATTTTTTTTATTGCGCACCTCGTTCTCATAATATCCGTCCAGCGTAAGTTTCTGATGAAGTTAGGTCATGACCTACGGCGAGGTGAAAGCTTGGATCCAGACGTGCTTGATTTCCATTTCCTTGGAGTAGGAGAACTCTATTTATTCCTTTAGCTCAAAGCACAACCAGCGTACGGACCAGTTCTCATCTTTAGAAATTATCGACAATTGGTTGGATCCAAAACGAACAGATTTCTGTATGTAGTGTTCTTTCGTCATACGCAGACGTTCTTGATGAAGGTCTGGAAAAAAAAGCTTTTAGTGCATTCACGTCCTTTTGGTCAGCACGGCCATTCGTCAGTTTTGTATAGGAAGTTCCCGGCCATAATTGGATCCTGGCTCCTATCATTGCTAATGTCCCTCTGCCAATCGTTTCGGCAAGTTCTGGAGGAAACAGATAAACCGACACCAGGTAATTTTCCGTAGCTTTTGTCCTTATGCTGATAATCAAGGCTGTGTTTTGTTGAAGTAGCCGGGTTCCAGTGCACATTTGTTTATGCAACGGTCCACCATTTTTTAAAATGGTACGAGAAAAGCCCTCATCATCCAAGGTGGAACGTAGGAGGTCATTTTGGATATGGTCCTTCCCCGTTCCCATTTGGGAGGGATTGGAAAGTATGGCCTTTATTGGATTGTATTGGATGAGTTTCTGACCGAATTAGGATTTCCAGTTTTCCTGTACCTGATATCAATACCTGATTTGGCAAGTTTTCAATGTCAGTCGGAACGAGATTTCAAATAGGACCATTCAGCCTCTTGTTTGACGAATATCTGAATCATGGGATAACTCTCATGGTACATGATAATCATACTTCCCTCAAGTATTCAATGGTAATAATCGAGATAGTCTTTTTTTGGCATCCTTTACCTGTAAAGTTGACCTCCGTGGTCACCGACTATCATGCCGTCTATTTTTGAGGCGTATGTCTTAGGCCTCTTTCGCCTTATAGGCTTGGATTTTACTGTTCTGTACGAGCAATTTGTTTCAGCTTTCTTTTGTTCAAAGAAAATCATTTTCCCATTGGCTTGGAGTTGGGGTAGTCCTCGGAGGAAGTCCAATTTGTAAAGATAGCGTTCTCGATAGTTCCCGGTGGTAGTCACAGGTGTCCTCAAAGTCAACAACCCTCTTTATGGGCGGTTACAGTTTCTCCATACGATCTAATCGATCAAGAATTAAATAGTGTCCATTTTGTTTCTCCTTTTAAGATTAAGAATGAACAAAAGCGCTGTTTGTTTACCCTTCTATAGGTTGTTAAAATAAAAGTAGAAAATAGCTAGGCTGAAAGTGATTGAGAAACACAACTAGTTATCCACAACTATCTGGAAAATAGAGCGATGTGGTTATATAGATGCCAATTTGATAGAAAGGTATTTTTCATCAAATTTTAATTTGATATCATAAAACCATAAAATGGGACCCAAATGTTATATTGGGCAAATTGATGTTTTTAGGTAAAAAATCAGAGTTATTAACATTGAAAATGAATAGGTTGGGAATTGGACTGAAAAAAGGCAGATTTCTTTGTTTGGGTTTGGTCTGAATACGTATTATCCAAAAATTATTTAAAGCCATATTCTTTATTTCGGTAAGCTGTCCATCTTAAGAATAACAAAGAGACTGTTGGGGTGTATTGATTTGTACGAGCGTGACGCTCGCACTCAGCGGGGACATCTTTTGTTGTTGGAAATATATAAGCTGTCTATAGCTTTATTCCATTCCCTGCAGTTTATAAATTAATATAATAGTGACCTGTCCTATTTACATAATCTGGAAATATCCCATTCTTCATTGGATGGCTCCTTAACCGATTGATCTGTTTCCGGTAGTCCATGACTTTCCATGTTTTGGCATCCCACTGTATCCAGCACCATTCAGGCGAAGAGGACATTACCTCCCAGCAGGGTTAATTCGGTAAGCCGACTCCAATAATCAAGATTGGCACTCGGATGCCCTCCGTTTTTGATGCATCTACCAGTCGCCGTTGATGACTCTTTTCGAGTCGAGAATCCGTTCCACGGGTGGTTGAATAAGCTCGTCTCAAGGATCGGGGAATTCTGGGAAAACGATCACCACGCCCATCGGTGATAATAACCTCTTTATTCCCAACGTACATGGCGCTCCTCCCTCCGAATTTTGGTAATCTGGTGGCAAATGGATTCCAATCCGGTTTTTAAGCCTCCGAATACCAGTGTTAAATTTGAGTGCAGCCTGGCCGCTTCCTTTCAGGAAAATCGATAATGTGCCCGCCCTCTTCCATAAGGAGCAATTTCACACTATTACTTTGTCCGCAAGGGTAAATCTGAACCTCGCGGCTGCGATTCGATCGAAGGCCCAAAAAGGTGCATCCCATTATCATGACTCCAAAAGTACTCGCAATGCACCGCAACCATATATCCAACAATCCCGCAAGTGACTGGGAAAAACGAACTTGTTATAGGGCCGAAATGGTGGACGGTCCCACCCTTCCCTCCCAATCAAAATTCATAAGAAGTCGATTCGGTATTTTTGGAGGAAGACTGTAAATACCGGGGTCCAGCGACCTGCAGAACCACCATGGATTTCGCGTAACAGTTTCGATAGCAACATCCTGCAGATATTCGACCAATGAACGCATGCCCGTCCCGACTATGTCACGTTACCCATCTGAGTGGCGAGTCCGTTTCTTGTGACTACTGTTACGTACCATCCTGGTTTTCCATGATATGTGAGCCATGGGTTTCTCGCAAAAACATGCAGTCTCCCTTCAAGGGCAGCGATGTGATAAAGGCGTGGTATGGTCGGGTGCGCAAAGAATGGCATCGATATCTTTTTTCTTATCATCATTCACTAAATCGTTTTATATCGAGCGAAACCACTTTGTTCTCTCCTTTTTCTGATAATGATCCTTCAATCATTTCACTGACCCGGTCCCGTCCGGCAATGACTTGTAATAGAAATCGATTCAATCCCAATAACGACCCGGATCTGTGACCGAGCGTAATCTGTACGTCGTCCAGTTGAGTAAATTACGAACAATTACTCTGTCCCTCGACCGCCCCCTCCGACAATGCCGATATTTTACTTTGTCACTGTGTGCGGTAATATCCTTTGCCTCCAAGAACATCACTGGTGAAGTATCACAAAACCTCCCTACCTGCGGCTGTTTGTGTTTCGGATAAATTGTCGTCGCCGCCAGAAGGGGTATTTGGATTCTTCATCATGCTAAGTTTTTTAAATTTTGAATATTCCAAGGTAAGGATTTATTTTGAAAACGAAATGTTTGTTGTTTAACGCCATTGGGGGAAGGAATTAAACTAGAAATCCGGGTGTAAAACCCTCGTTCCCGCGCGAATGTATCGCTTGCACATAAACTAGACGCCCTACGCTTATGGAACCAAGAACCAAAGACCATGCCCTATGCATGGAGCAGAACTCGTAAATGGTGGTTGGCAACAGCTACGAAAGCTTAATTTGTAGGCACGACCATTACTTTAAAACGCTTAAAAACGCGAGGCCTATCAATCATTAACCGATGGTTTACTTAGAACTCAACCCATCTTTTGCGAAACCGCCGTATATTTTACCCGAATTAGATAGCGGGCCTTCGTACCATTCGGAGGCCGAGACCGCCACGTACCTTGGGGGAGGGGTACACTCCATCATTTAATGGCGGAGCATCCACTCGATTACAAACAGTATTTATCGTCTGTTGCTTTTCAACTGCTTTATTTTCCTTCCATTCAATTTCTGATATTTTTGCCATCTTTTTTTGTCGAATACGATTCTTTTTCCGTATATTGGGATAAGTTCAATTCGTTTCACTCTTTTTTATGGTGTAAATGTATGTGCCTTTGGCAATAAAGACTTGTCCCACGAAATTCGCTTTAATTCCATAATTCACAGATTTTTTAAATCGCAAGCTACACTTGGATAATTAAACAGTCAATACATTCCATTTTTCAAGAGAAATATTATAAAGCGATACTCGGTTGTATTTATGATTCTTCGCCCTCAGCAACTTATCTTGAAATTTGATGAGACGAATATTCCCTCAATTATTTTGTCGCTTCGCTATTATACTTGTAAGCCTTTTACATTCCGCCCATTTTCTTTAGGGTTTTGTTTATGCTTCACTTACCTGCATATTGAGAACGTATTTTAGTCTCAGGAAATTTTTTGTGGAATATTCCTAATAATTATCATCCCCCTTTTTAGGATTTAATATTTTATAACAGCTTCTTAAATAATTAGAAGGTAGATAGAAATTCTTGTCCGATATCAACTACATCTATGTAATGATGGATTATTTTTGGTCAATTTCCCTAAAATTTAATACCATATTGATTTTGTGTCTGTAAACGTCCTCTTTTTGTATTGTTATTATCGACGCTCTAAAAAGTCCGTCAGGTGAAATATTAAATAGTTTGTTCGGTATGACCTAGTATTTCTTTAGAGAATATTTTTCTCGGATTTCTTCTACAGAAATGTGTCCGAAAATCCAAATTTTGCAATTTTATCCTTTAATTTTGCGGTCATCAAATTATTGTTTTTGTTACGGATGGATAGGGTTTAAATTCTATACCCAATTAACTATCGTAATCTAACATGATAGACGTTAATTAACCAGAACATCATGTTGATTATTAAAAGTTATTTTAAGCAATCAGATGTTACTAAATCACAGTAATTGCCGAAAAATTTGAACCAGCAGAGTAGAAAATTGCATTGTGAGTTAGAACCCTATTCTATCAACGCAAGTGATCTTGGAACCTTGAAAAAGAGTACTACAACTAAATTCCAAATTCAACTTAGGAAGTTAGGTTCGCAGCTTCTTCATTTTTTTCGATCTATATTTTGGCATCTATTTCTGTAGTTCTGATGTTCAACATGTTCCCGCGACGTTTTGAAACGGTATAGAATATCGGCGCCATTTTCCTAAAAGTAATACTGCGTTGTGTGCCTGCGGAGAGGTTAATATGTTTTTTTAATTCTGCCAAACATACACCAGCGAAGCAATTGTAGGTTCATGTGGACTATAAGCGCAACCCCTTTGAAACACGTTCCTCAGAATCCTTACGTTCACGCTAAGAGGCACCTGGCCTGTTGTGATATATACCAAATATTCTACACCCCTCCGTTTTCTTTTTGGCCTGAAGACACAATTCGGAAAATAGGAATTTCCCATATTGTCAATGCTTCTTCGGCGACCTCCGACCATTTTAAATTTATTTGAACATCCGGACCATCTTATGCCATTAGGATGAAAATCAAAAGCTCGTTTAAGAAGTGGGACTAGGGCAGGGGTCTGTGACAATTTTTGAAGTTCATCAGATGTGAGGTATTCCTCGAGTAGACTTCCCCCATTGTAAAACCTTTGACTTTTTTAATGAGTTTCTTTAGGTAAGCCTTCCATCGAAAGGCTGCATTACCAGGCCCAAGCCTTAAATTTGTAAAATAGGTATGTTTCGTGTTTTGGAAAAGGTTCTTACTACCTTTTGTACGGCTACAGTATCCAGGTATTTTTATTAACCTCTTTAGATGAAAATCAACATCTAATCGTTTGAGGATGTGGGCAGGACAATAGGCTTCTAGTGCTTTTGTGCGGCATCCCAGTTGTCATAGATGGCCTTTGGTCTTGGTAGCGTTTCCTCTTCTTTCCTGGACTGTAAAAATCTAATAAACTAACTTTTTCCTTTTGGTGTCGTTTTAAGTTATACTCCCCTGATAGACTTCAGCCTTTTCCTAATGCCAGTATTTGTTCGGATCAATTCCAAGAATGTTCTGATTCTTTTTCTTTCATCGTCTTTTGGGATCTTCTATTAAATAGGTTGTCGGTATTCGTAATTTCTAAGGTGTTTAACCTTTCCATACTAAGACGATTTTTAATTCCTTTAATAGAATCTAAAATAAAGGCTCTGTTTTCCCAGTTTTTGATTCCTTCTTCTTAAGTGACTTCATCATAGCGACACATTTTTTTGTGTCTCGTCCTTATACAAAGGAGTAAAATGCGACACACTTGAAGACCAATAAAAGTAGCGAATATCACCT
>Ga0163217_1048184_pt1 | contig 19655 bp, 12 predicted proteins | sample SynspAceP_FD_185933 | JGI IMG/M metagenome (GOLD analysis project Ga0163217, IMG submission 185933) | Saline lake microbial communities from Ace Lake in Antarctica - Synechococcus sp. Ace-P (PacBio error correction) | ecosystem: Environmental > Aquatic > Non-marine Saline and Alkaline > Saline ...
ACCCACCACACCAAAAAAAGGAGGGAAAGGAAAAATTTGAATTTGCCGGTAAAAACGGGGATTTCAAAAACGTTATTATCGGGGACAGTTTTTTTTCTTGAGTGAATTATGTTTTTTAAACGAAAATATTTGGCAGCATCCGCATCAACCAATTTATAATAACGTTGAATCTTTGCTATTGGGATTCCGCCGATTACATTAACGGTACTGCCGAGTTGTTGACATGAAATTCCATAACTATTAAACCTTTTGATACAAGAATTGGAGGGTTTCAACCATATTTAAATAGAAGGAATTTTTTAAACGCTTTGTTTCATACTGAAGAATATAGATGGAAGAGATTTGCCATAAATAACCGGCGCTCTTCCATTCTGTTCAGCTGTAATAATTTTAGGATGGGAGGCAAAAAACTGAAGCACCTTCAACGCACGCCCTGACGAAGGCCAAACGTTTGCTGATTGTCTTGCGTTAGTATAAAACCGCACGGAATCTGGGCCATACGCGGTGTAAAATCACAAACAGTGAACGCTTCCCAACCACCAAAACTATGATAAAGACTGGCAGCAGGCAAAGGGAAACATTAATCCCCACATTCCTACTTTTTATATTGTCGCTAAAGTAGCGTGCGGCTTTCACCGTCACGCGTAAAAAATACAGGTACCGTTGCCCGTACTCCATGAATCATTAATAAGCGCCATTGCTTTTTTGCAATACTGTCAAGCCGGACCAACCACGAGATAAACAGGCCCAAAAATTTTCTTCCTTATAAACTCACCATTTCTGGCTTAAGTTATCGTCAGTACCGCCGACATAATACGGCCATTTTTCATAACAGCCCGTCACCTCGGGATTACCGCCCCATTCAAACCAACAATCGTTTGCACCTTCGTTTTTCCGGGCGCTCGTAATATAGCCATTTACCTTATCTTGGTGGCCTTGTAATCACTGGGCCAAAATCATTGCTTACTGTCGCTAAAACAACCCACTTAAGACTGGCCCATACCCGCTTTTTTAACTTCTTCACATCACAGGTCTGCCGCCTGATCACCGACAGCCACGACACATAGAAAGCGCCCATGCAGCGTTTTCTCCAGAGGAACCAAAAAGCCCTCCCAATTAGAGCCTGTGCAGCTTTGTCCCATAATCGGCATCAGGCATAATGATCGCGTGATTCTTAGCGCCAACGCAGTGCTTTGGCAACGTTTGCAATGCGCGCTGGCTGTTTTGTAAATGTACTCGGCATGGCGTTGACTCTCCAAAAGCTCACCGCTTTCGATACGGTCATCGTTAATAACGTATCTAACGGCTACCTTGTACCATTCACCACATTCAATAACACCTTTAGGCAAGCCGCTTCTCTAATAGGCTTTTCCCAATAAAACAGCGTTGATGAAGGATCACGCTTCTGAAGGCTTAAGAATAAAACAGTTACCGCAACACCAATCGCATAGGATACATCCACAGCGGCACCATAGCGGGGAAGTTAAAAGGTTGTAATACCGGCAACCACGCCAGTGGTTGAAACTCGCTCCATGAGTCAACATTTGGCCCGACATTTTTTTTACTATGCTCACCTTTATAATTTGTGGTGCATAACAGGCAAACTCTACATTTTCTATTCCACGCTGGTAGTTCGCCCATAGCGTCATGGCTTATTTTTCCAGCTCTTCACCGATCAGGCCGAATGATGTGGGTCAGGCCATGTCTTTTCAAGTAACTGGTTTTGAACTTAAACATCATCGGGCGCGCTTTGCCACAGGCCGTATTACGCCATCAGTGGAAAACGCTTGCGTGGTGCAGCCGAAATTCGGCTTCTTTCAACTGGTCGCTTGGCTTAGCCAGCCCGACTTTCTTACTGACTTCACCCGTTAGATGGGTTTTGTAACATCTTTGTGTACGTTCTTTTCTGCGCGATCTTCACCGTTGAATAATCGTCGCGATAATCTTCATCTGAAATTCTCATTATTAAGGCTAATAAAATAGTAACTTCGCATTGCGGTGATTCGTAACTGCACCTTCCTATAACACCGCTATCTGGAATAAATATTGACGTTTATTGCCAAAATTTTTTTATAGACAAATTGAAATGATTTCCTTCTTTCGAAGCCACTCTGGGTTTATTTTCCAGGTGGAACCCGATGCGATAGCTTGATCCGCCATTTTTGTCTAAAACAAGAAAAGTAATCTTCTTTGTTAACCCAACTCAGACAAACTCGGTACTTTTCAAGTCAATATTAAGCTGCAATTAACTCATTAATCAGAGCTTGTGACCAGAACGCCATACTGTCAATCTTTTTCGGCGAATATTCATTGCTCTAGCACAATCCGCGTATTTACTCTGAGCACTGAAACAGAGTTACTTAGTGATTTCTGGTAATAGCAATGGCGTTACTCAAAGCCCATGAGGGACATGAAAAGTTACAGGCGCCAATAGGTCGGCTCATACCATGCACTTGCGGCAACAGACCGCATTTAGAAAAGGCCATACCAGCCATGTTTTGCTCCAAGCATTATCTTTTCTTTGGCATCAACGGTTACTTGGATTGTTCACCGCCCACGCCAAATTGGGGGCTAATTAACCCCATGGCACTTAACGACAAATTGCTCAGTACAACCCTGCTTCTGACTCACATAGGTTCTATTTGCAATGAGTCAGAGCAATCGATACCCGTAATCCGCAGTCAATACGAGCGGGGGCAGTTGTCGATAATTCATAATCGATAAATGAATGCAATCGCAATACCCTGGCCCTACACAACATTTTTTCGTCCGTTTCGTTTGTCAGTAATAATCGTCACTTTAGTGGACTTCAGAGCCAGTTGCCGGCAGTGTTGGGAATGCAATAATGGCACGATAACTTGATTAAACGAATATACGGTACTTTGTAGTCCGCATGAACGGCCAGCCGCATTAGCGAGCAGGCCAATTGCTTTCGCCCTATCAATCACGCTCCTCCGCCCAGCGCAACGATAACAATGCAATATTTTAAACTGCCAAAAAAAGCCGAACAGCGGTAATACGACGCCTCATCAGGCTCTGTCATTGTGTCTAAAAACTGATCACTTGCTATATTATGTTTGGTCAATAATCAACGCACCCGACGGACATTGGCCTATCGTATCCATTAACCGTATCGGATAAAACAGAGGCCTTTTCCACAAACCTATGTCTTTTAAACAAAGACGGGGTAAGTTTTCGATTGCGTTAGGCACAAATATCTAGAAACTTTGGGTAAATATATTCGCTTGACTCCATAGCCGTTAACTCACTAATTGATACCTTTGTATCCTTGTTATTTTTATTAGATAGCCTCACCCTCACTTAAAAAAAAGCGCTATTTTTTGGTTTTCTTTTGTCGATTACGGCAATAACAAGTTGAAACGTCTTTATTCGGATAAAAACTTGATAGTCACCCCCTCGCATAGAAGGAAACCGCGTCAATTCAAAGCTTTGCAACAAACCCACACCGTTGCCGCGGCCATTGCACACCACGAGCAACACTGTTTTCCGCACAGGCGTCAAACAATTGACGGTAAAATTTAATAATGTCGGCAACAGTTGGCACCAAACGTTTTGGAACGAGAACCACCACCACCGAAGCACCAAGTGATCAAAACGTAATGCCCAAAAACGCCAGCCAGTTTATCGACATGGCGTCCTGAAATGGCCGAACATCAATACCTTCGTAACACTGCGTACAATAAATCGCTCGGGTATGCACCCAGATACAACCAAAAAATTTGCGCCGAGGTGGCATTGTCTTTTTGATCCATAAAGATAAGGGTGGTTAAAGTCGTAGGTTTTCATTCAAACTGCACTTGCTGACGAGCCTCTTACAAAATTCGAATACTTCCTATCCCAGAACGGCGCTGCGTAATTTTTTTCAGCTTGAAAAAACCTCGCTCACAAACCATTCTAAATTGGAATGCCGATGTCGCACTGACTCTATCGCCAAATACCGATCACGCGGGAAAACAACACTCGACATAAAAAATATCAAGTGCGCAAGTCATCACTGATGACTTGATTAATGCTCATGTACCCGCAATCATCGGACGTCTTTTATTTTCAATACGCCAGTACCAACCGCACTTGCTACGACATGCGAACAATACCCAGCCCGAACTGGCGTCCCCTTCCTAATAAAGCCCCGTCTCACCCGCAGCGTCTGACTTGTACTGTTCCAATGTTTGCTCCGAACGAAATACAGGGGGATCATGTCCGCCGCCTCGCTGATATCTAAAAATTTTTAATAACCTGCTTGACTTACATTATGGGACTTGAAAATCAAAAAGACCCGATGCACTTAAATCACCAAAATCCAGTCGCTAACGTGTCGCTGAGCTTAAAAATTAATGTAATCCTTACAAAATAAAAAGCGTGGTGCCTTCGATAATAAACATCTGCACATTTATTTTTACCCACTAATAAGTCGCGGTCTGTGAAGGCCAAACGCTTGATGGTTTTTTAACCGCGTGTATTTGGTCAATAATTCACCCAATGCTTAATATCACCGCTTTTAAGTCATCCGCTCGGCTTGTCTAACGATTTGATCGCGATGGTAAAGAAGCATTATTTTCGTCTAATTAAATACAAACCATTACCATGACCACTACAACAATACCTTTAATGTCCACTGCCTTTTAGATTCGCCTTAAACAGAGCATCACGAAATAACTTGGTGCAAGATTAGCAGAGTTCATTTAGGTTTGATTCTGAATAACCTGGTTTCGAAAACACGTTTCAACACGCGTGGCTGGCCATGCCCAATTTCATGACATGTAAAATCAAAAAATAGCGGCTTTTAATCGCCAGTATTCCCACATTATCAATTAATCCTAGTATGTTACTCTGGCATAGCGACATCCTCATCGTGGAATAAATGGCAACGCATCATCGACAGAAGCATTATTAATGATCATCGCCATCAGCGCTTTCCACGACTAAAACAGGCGTCTGCATGTTGAATATATGTTTCGTCCGTTAAACCATGCCAACGCACCCTTGAATCCAGTAACAAAACGCGCTTTGGAAACATCTGCAATATCTTCTTCCACCGCCGCGTACTAACACAGGACAACCTAGCGGCTTTTCGATCACTTATGAAATTCTTTCTGCTTGTGGGTCGGATCGGCTTTAATAATGTCGGCAAACCCAGCTCAACGCGCCACCTCGAGTTTAGCGTCACACTATTTTTTTCACAATCACCGTCGACCATTATAACCACACTCGTCCATCATTAGGCTGCATAACCAAGGCCAAATCATCAGCGGCATACCGTATTTTTCACAATCTAATTTCAACTTTGCTGATATTCCTTTCACACATTGGGCGAAAACACAATCTGGTTCATATTTAGGCCAACATGAACAAGTTTCACAACACGACACAAGCTTGCATCATCGCAACCGCTTTGCAAAAACAGGGTCACTTTCATTTTGGTAAAACGGACCACATTACTCTGTGCTTCTCAATGTTATACGGGATTACCCATATCGATACGCATGACCAGCGGCGGGCTTAATTTTTTCCATTTATGGATTGCAAATATCCGACTGACCATAAGTCATTTGGATCGCATCAGATTTCGCATCCACAAGCTTACTCACGACGCATCCATATCCTCCAAACGCATGCAAGAAAAGACGGCTCGTTAGCACACGCCATGATCAATCGCCATCCAAACAACGACCACTTTTAAACAAGCGATGCATACGTGCTTTATTACTTACGAACATAGAACTTCTCCATTTGTTGAATAAACGTTTTTATATTGTGTCGCTATAGATTCAAGGTCAAATCACATGCATTCTGATGCACAGAGGGCGTTTAGAACAATGTTCAAGTTGCGCTATTAATATCGAGTCATCCCATCCCATTGATTCTTCCATTAACAATGCAAACTTCGATCAAGGAACGTTATTATTCAGTCCGCCTTCTATGGCTAAATTCGTCCGACGCACAACGAGATCTTCCAAGGTGGAAGGGTGATTCCCAATTTCAATCAAGTACTGTATTTCTTCAACAAAATACTCCATCAAGCGTTGATAATTTGGTCAATTCTTTATTACACTGAATACTCCCAAGATATTTTTAATATCCGTTCCATATCGATCAAATAAAATGCTTATATGTGCCCACTTTTGTAGAATAAAGCACGTGTAATTTCCGTAAGAACTTTTCGATTCTTCTGGGATTGTGGGGTTACCCTCTACACCCACCAATGTGGTTTTTCCACGAGTAGACACCGGCGCTCTTTGTCTAAAAGGACAACACTCTGTCGTGACTTGTTCAGAAAAGGCACGAAAAAGTCGTCCATTTACCACCGACTAAAGATAATATTATCTGCCCATTTAAACATTTGATACTTGCAATTGATGTGACGCGTGGAATTTGTCCTGCGGTTTCTTAGAGGCGGAACCTAAAAGGTCGAACACCGCTAAATTTATAGACAATTTGTTCTTAATCGACCGTAATTCAGGCAAAATAGGTATGAAGTGGAGGCTAAAGATTGTAATTCCAACTTCATCATCTGTACAAACGCAACATCAGTTTAAATCCGTGACAGGAAGATCGGTCGAGCCAATCAACACCTTGCCCATGTAGGAAAAGAATGCAGACACGGTTTTTCGGTTGTTTTCGTAGTAAATCATCGACCCTGCAAAGCTCCATCGTGTAATCTTGTTTAATCTACAACGATGGTGGCGAGCCTTTTGTGCCGGTAATAAACTCAAGAACGAAAACCGCATAACTTTCATTCACTTCGTCTTCCAAGCACCGGTTCATCACGATAACTTGAGCCGAGATACCGTCGAGTTTCATTTTCTAATTTGCTTGTCAGTGTGATTCGTTTTGTCGATCAACGAGGAATGAGCTTCGCAGTGGTTGATCGCATTTTCGCCCCTTGTTAATTTCATTCCCTTCATTCACTAATTCGCATGGCCAAAACGTTCTGGAGATTGTGATCCAGCATCATAATTTCCGCAACACATTTCAACGGATTTCCGCATCCGAGGAAACCTTAATGCGTCTGCTGCTTGCCATAAACTGGTGTCTCGGAAAAAACTCGGGTCCTTTTACGCGTAATACGTCCCATAAAAGCGTGAGGTCCAATTTTAAAAACAATGAGCGAGCCGCGCTCTGACGTCGGTTGAGTCCGTCCAAAAGAAACGTAAAACGCCGCCTTTAATACGCCGCTAAATGACTGTCTAATGGGCACAATAGTACGAAGTGGTTTTACTAAATTGGTGCAATTTTTTTTAGCAGTAGTATTTTCGCTCCATCCAAAGATTCACGCACTAAATCAAACTCGGCGTTTTCCAATGTAGCGTAAGCCACCATGTATCAATCCTAGAACCGGCCGATGAAACTGGCGCCATTGCAACACAAGTCCGTATTTTTCGATCAGTAAATACTTTAAGCCCTGCAAAGCTATTCTCGATAGGTTTTCCAATACCATTATACCACCACCAATTAATAACGACAATCGTATTGCTTCACCCTCTTGAATTTCGTCAAATTGTTTCAATGTTTCCACGGCTCGACTCTGCCTTTAAGTTAATAACGTAAGTGACTTAAATGAGGCATCGACAAAAGGGATATTTCCGTCACCACAACCGTCGTCTAGTTGAATATTCCCGCTTTGCATTTTTTCCTGCCTGCTGTGTGATTAACGCGCGCCACACAAATGAAAATGTCCACTCCTGGTTGCGCAATCGTCCAAGCAATAACCAACTGCGCATGGAAATACCTAAATCGTTTGGCAATAGGTGTTAGCTTGCTTACAAATGATTGAACAATTTAACGAGTTCTCGGTAAAGAAAACAAAGGATCGTTTGCCCGTTGATCATCGCCCCACTAAACTTTGTAATCTGCCCGTCATTTTTTTTCCGGACAACATACCTAACGCCCCAAAAGATTGAATAGAGCTCAGACAAGCTGTATTCGTTAGTTTGCCGTGTGGCGGCAATAATGTTCGGATTCTAAATGACGATATATAGCGTTGTAGCGCTCTTGGTACTTGCATCGACTACAGGACCGAATTTTTGGTACTCTTAACTCCCTCTAATGAGGCGTTACTAATTCCAAATGGCTTTTATCTTGCCTTCTTTTTTAACGCCAACAGTGTTTTCATTGTTCTTCAATTGCGTGGTCGGTCTTGCCATGGTGATATACAAATCGATGTAATTCCGGTTTGAGAACGATCAAGCTCGCTTTCCCAGTTCATGGCGAAATAGAAGCTTCACTAGAAAGCGATGAAACGGGTTAACATCCTCAAATCAAAAAAATGGATTTCCTTGCTCTGTATGCGCATACCAACCGCATTTGGTGACAATACAACTTTTTCTCTCTGCCCTTTAATGGCCTTTTCCCGACGATGTTTCTTCTGAGCGACGAGACCGTAAGCTCGGTGCGGTATCGATCAAATTTACGCCTTGATCGATTTGATGCTTTATTGCCTGAAAATCGACTTTTCTTCATCTGTACGCGCCCCCATCCAGCCACCCATAGCCCATGTTTCCAAGCCCAATGCCGATGCTCATTCCACTGTCAGCCTAATGTTCTAAATTTTCATTTGTCTTCTCCAATTTTTTAAATGCAGCGGATTTTGCCGTCTCTCATCACTGACCAAGGTTTTGATATGGCCGCCCTTGCAGACAGAAGTGATCAACGCCAACTTTTTCATCACAGATGCCAACGCAATAGAAACTGGAATGCCGCTGTAAACATCCGGCAACGTCAAACCCACTAATTTTTCGTTTAATTCCGCATAACAAGGCATCCCTTCCGCATCCAACAAATGCGCAAACACTCGCCAACACAACCATGCAAAGCCCATTTGAAGATTTTCTTCCTGAGCTTAGGCTTCCGTAAATCAAATAGCTTTTCATCACCAACCGATACTGAGCTAGAACCAAGCAGAGCAATATTCAGGCAATTTCGAGCGCAGTCGATCAACTTCCCCTTCAGGAACGTATATTGAGCAAAAGTCCTATCTTCTTTAAGAATCAAGCTAAACAAGGGTGCAATGCAATTGCCATTGACTTACCGCCCAAATTTCCTCCGCCAATCTAAACGCCAAATGGTTACATCGGTAATAAATGCTTACCTTGCACCCACCCAGTTGCAGGAAACCACAGTGATATGTATCCACGGGTGGGCCGGAATACTCTCAACGAGCGCAAGGAATCGCTTTACCTCCGAGATACAAAATGGTGTCGCGTCACGGTAGCTTTATCGAGTAACAAATATGGCCCGCCGTTTCAAGCCACGAATTTTAACACTACTTGCGGTCCTCAGACACCGTTTGGGCCACAATATAGATTCTTTAAGCCGCGACGTTTGAGCTAGCTCAAGCTCCATGGCAATAAAGGTCAATATTGCTTATGTTTAACTTCCCTCCAACAAGCCATCTTCACGCGCCTGGCGAAATATACGGTTCACTTTGGTAGTAGAGAAAGACCCAGTAGTTTTGCAACCTCTGCTTGGTTTTTTTTGTTTTCCATATAATGGAGTGAACAACACCTGACCGATAATCGATCTAATACAAACGCTGCTTAATCTGAATTAAATATCAATATTGTTTTTCTACAACTAACTTTTTTGTGTAAATAAAATGATCTGCAAAAGCGACAGCGATTAATAGAATCAACCCTTTTATAAAATCTTGCCATATACAGAAACGTCCCTAATAAAATAAAGTGAGCTTGATAACTATACTAAGCCAATGCAATGCCTAATATGGCAACCAAAAATAGAACCTTGCCCTCCATTAAAACTTGCGCTACAATGCACAAGCGCGCCGACATAATATTAAGTTCTAAAACCAATACCGAAACTTGGGTGTTACTGCCGCCAAATTTTGAACATGTAAATAAATACCTGCCAATCCACACGTGCAGAACATAAAATCGTAACGCCGAGTTTTAACTCTATCCGTTTCTAACGCCAGAATATTCAGCGGCTTTTTTTCATTACTTTCCAGTATAAAAAATCTTCTAAAAGCTGTTGCAATTCCCGCAATAAATAATCACTAATAATGACTAACAAAAAAGAAAATGGAAAAATAGAAAATGGAATTCCAATAAAATTACCCTGACCGATGACCTTAAACTCTGACGGTAACGTGAATAATGAAAAGGAGTACCTTGAAGTAATAATCAATACTTAAGCCCTCGCGCTAATCCCATAAATATGCGAGTGGGTAACGAATAAAGTGATGGCATCCAATCTTAGTAAACGCACCAGACCCAATAAGGCCGACGATAAAAGCACAACCTGAAAAATGGACAATACACGTTCGCCGACCAAGGATCTACTCCTAACATAAATAATTTGCCCGCCATCCACCGTGGCTACACATAACTGCGCCTACGATAATCAATACACCACCGATAATCAGCAAAGTCATAACCGACAACAACAATACCTTCCGTAGAAAACGACAACATAATCGCACGCCCTGACCAATATTCCCCCAAGTGAGGAAATATTCTGACCAAAGCTCAATCGTAAAATAAAAAGTACAGTAATAATAATTAAGCAATGTAAACTCACGCATAACTCGCCATTTTTTTTCAAAAAAACTAAAATAGAATTAGTAATTTTTTTCAAAGTTGGTTTTGATTCGTCATAATAGGACCATCGTTACTGTTTTTTTAATTAAATTATTTTTCATTTTTTATTCTTCATAACTTAATTGATGGGATTTTTTAATGCACAATGGGATGACGACTTCCTGAAGCCAAATGCAAATGATGTTTTCTTTCACTAATTTTGATCCTCTTCAAGGATCCCTGCATTAAGCTGCCCTCGCAACATCACCATAAATAACGATCGCTTAAACCAATGACCTCACGGCAATTCCGGATGAAATAACAATAACGCCCCCCCTGACTGTGCTAGTCACGGACCATTTTAATGGATTCAGACTTTGCCCCCACAATCGATACCCCGGTTTGGTTCATCCATAATGATGAAGTTTTGGGCTTTATTGACCAGCATACCCTTAGCAAAAGGCCACTTTCTGTTGATTACCATACCACTTAATGATGACACTGGCGTAAAGCATTCATTCCCGAGGATTGAGTTTGAGGCTCACCGTCAGACGCTGAGCTTGTTTAAGCTCTTCTTTTGTATCATAACCCATACATCGATACTGTTGCTCAAGGTCTAAGAGCAGAAACATTTTCTGGCAAATGGATAATTCAGTAAATACACCAATTTCCTTTCCGGTCTTCAGATAAATAAAACAATTCCATTTTTCCTATACCCATTTGATAGGTATCAGTTTTTATGAGCTTTCCACGAAATTAATAGTGCCACTGGTTTTTTTAATGCAGTCCAAATTGATTTGACCATTTCAGATCTTCCTGCACCAATAAGGCCAGAAATGGCCAAAAATTTCTTTTTCATAAACTTCAAAATTAATATCATTAAAACGAGAACGTTCGCTTACACCACTAACAACCCAGTGACACTGGGTTCTGTTTTGGTGTTCCCCTTGGAATTTGGAGGGTAATAATTAGACACCTCTCTACCAACCAGTTAAATTTTTAACGATTTTCATCCTGGGGTTGTTTCTGATATTTTTTTTGTAGCCAACGTACTTAACCGTCTCGAAAAACAGTCACCCTATCGCACTGAAGTAAATATTTCAGGCCATACGGTGGCTGATGTAATAATGCTAATACCTTCTTTTTTTTCCAATCTTGCAATAATACTAAAAAGTATTTTCGATTCATTCTCCGTGAGCGCAGCCGTTGGGCTCGTCCGAGATCATTATTTTTTACAATTCGTGGTCGTTGCTTTTGCAATTTCTATTAATTGGTTGATTAGATATACTCAAATCAGACACTAATGTTTTAGGGTCAATATTGGCCAAAGGTTTAATGGGCTTTAGCCGGCTCTTATAAAGCTGCTTTAATCTTCATAAAAAGTGAATTAGACGCATTGGTTTTTGGCATTAAATAATTTTTCTGCCACAAGCACATCTGGGCATAATGCTATTTCTCTTGATGTACAAAACCGACCCCACTTTTGTGCATCTAGTGGGAGACTAATAACTTCAACTTTGCATTGAAAATCAAACCTTTCCTGGAATTCGGGCTTGATGTATTCCGTCGATTATTTTCATCAATGTCGACTTTACCCGCACATTCTCTTCCGCTATGCATGTATTTCACAGTTTTTAGCAGTTTCCAAGATTCACACCGTCTAACGCCACTGTGCTGCCAAAGGTCTTTTTTATATTTTTTATTCAAGTGCAACGGTTTGAGTGTGCATATTCCACATCACCCCTCTTAAATTAGCGCTTTTTTTGAAACCACTGAGCCCACTATATATAACGTGAAGCTCCAGTGGAAATTCAAAGGACATAATACGGCTTATTTTTTATTCATTAATACCTTTAGTGGCCACGTTAATTGAAGGTACTTTATGCAGTAGAAATCAATCTTGCGTTGTCCTTCCGTAACAATAGCAAAGCCATTGTCGAACAAAATGGACCACCCATTGGGTTGAACCCAGAACGCTTGAAGTCCATCTAGGATCAAGAGTTCTGGTGCGCGCCATATAAAGCAACATAAAGCCCATATAACCTTGCATAACCTTGGTTTTCGGGTTCACCCGAACCAAACACTTCTCCCAGCTTGAATCATATCAGGATTTTTGCATTAACATCCGCGGTCCATCACACGACATCGAGCCACTAACTGCTTTTGGCCGGCTTTGAGCCGCGGCCTAATGTGACGTTGCCTCCGGCATAAACACAGCCCCTACTTAGGGTGAGCTTGAGCTATCGTAATTCCAAAGCATTGTAAAGCTTGGTGCATCGGTATTACTAGCAGCGCGTGAGACATTTCATGTTTTTGGCCACTTTTCTTCCATACGAGCATAAAGAGGAGAAATTCGATTGTCATGATTAGGCCTTGACCGGGGTTTTCATTACGGCGTATTCGCCTTTTTCCCTCCGCATGTTCTTTAGCAACCGTATCGCGGCAAACTTTTGCCTTCTTGAAATTATCAGACGTGATGAAAAGAAACGCGATTACTGTTTGGAGAGTCTGCGGCAAATGTGAACGACGGTATGCCCCATTTTGGCGGCAACGGTTAATCGCTCAATGAAGGGATCAGGGTTCATAGGGTGAAACAAAAATACGCCGCTGGATTTTTTAGCGAGTACCCTGTTCAAAAGAAGACAAGCTGTTTATTGACATCGTACCTGGCGTACCGGTAATAAACCGTTTTTACAAACCATTGATTTGAGCCGCCGCCTTAAACATTTTCATAGACAGGAAACCAATACTCCACAACCTGAAACCATTACATTCATATAATAAGTTTCACCCGGTGCAACAGCGAAAGGTTCATGATTATGAGCTTTACCTGCGCTAAAGCCGCTTGTTCCACTTCAGGCACAGCAACCGATGTTATTGCAACGACTGTCCCGCTCTTTTAAGTTTATTTTCATTTATTCAACAACATTTTTTCACTCTCCTTATTATTATTATTTAACGGGTCGTAAACATGCTTTGGATCAGCTCAAACGACTTCTTTAGCAGCTTGAGTTTTTTTTATAAATATATGCAGAAGACATATAAATATCACAATAATAAAATATATACCACTACTCGTAACATATATTTCTAAATTGATTAATTCCTCTAATTTCCAAAATAAAATGACAGCTCTTTTGACACAGTTGAAGCGGTTAACAAGTCACTGAGCGCGGCTATAAGATTGCAGAAGTGGGCTGAGCGACTTTGAGTTGTTTACAAAAATGGGATTGCCGCGATACAGCAGCCTAGAGCGAGCAGTAAAAGTGGTAGATCGCTCTGTAGAGAATCCAACGGCTTTAAAGCTGAGCTTCCGAGAGTGACCGAAGAGAAGGTGAATTTTTAGAAGGGGTCGCCCTGTACTTTGCTGGGGGATCATAGAAAAGTACACATTCATAAATGACGGTTCAACCCGACTAAATCTATGTTGTCTTGTGTCGAATACTGCAAGTCCTATAGTAGCGGTTGTTGCAAAGTTGGCCTGGGTTGTCCAAGAGTCTACAAAAACAAGAAAAATGATCAAAACTTTGCCGTCAACATTAAAAGCGCAAGTACTTACTTTCGTATGCCCTTAGTGGCGCACCAAAAAAAACACTCTCATGCCATGCCAATTTACAACATAGTTTTTTGCTTTATATACTTACGTGGGGTATCCGTTTTAATGCGTATTCGTAACAAAATAGTCAAACTTAAATTTGGGGTTACCCTGGTGTGGATTACTTAAGACCCACGAGCGACAAGCTCAATATTGGATATAAAGCGGGATTTTTTAGCGATTACTGAAAATGCGAAGATGAAATTGTTTTCCCTATTCGAGAACACGGCATATGAGCTTTGCCCTCACTACGCATCCATTTGAGTTTGCCGAATCGTTACAGGCCTAGAATAGGGTTTTAAAAAGCGTTAATGACTATAAAAACCAACAATCCAAAACAATTAATATTTTTTAGATGCTTAAGCCATTTTTTTAATCATGTATTAGTAAGGATGCTCTGGATACTTTAGCTGGTTTTTTTAACCTAAAAGAGCAGAACCTTAATCCCAACCTTCCACTAAATCGATAAATAAGTTTCAAGCAAACTCTTTTAAGTGTTCATTTTTAAGGGTCGAACTGTTTGAGCCTCAATTCCTTGGATAAAACGCTTGATATAGATTCTGACCATTTTTTTCTGTTCGTAATAAAGCCTTTCCGCAATAATAGGATTTCGTATCGCTTCAGCCGTTTATTTCAACGGTCAAAGTCGGTTTGGTTGCTTGTTGAAATATAGTGCACATATTCGCTAGAAAATTTTCTATCGCGACCCAGAGGAATCATTAATATTTTGCGAGTAATCATTTCAAACTTTTTCGAGTTTCAACCGCTTCAAGAACCGCTATCTCAGAGATAAGAGCGTCCTTTTACTATCAAATGGTTATAAAGACCGCCAAGGCTAAATAGAAGCACTGTTAAGCAATGTTTCGCATACTCGTACTGATTGAAAAACCCTTAAGCACAAAGCACTCTATCGCGGTCTCTAAGAATTTAACTCACGTCGTTTTTCAGTAGATTCATCTCGCTGAAGATTTTTTTTTTATTCAGTATTTTTTTCATATATTGACTCTAACTTTGATTTATCAGCATAGTCATGTTTTAAAATTAATAACGACGTACGGTTCATTCATTTTCTTGTTCATTTTTAAAATAATAAGGTAATGGCTATGATTAAATGCAAAAAACATTGGTGGTTAGGAATTTCTCGGGAGCATTGGCTATATAAAGCTTCAGAGGTTCTTAGCTTACTCTTCCAAGGGCACAGGCAGCGCACTGATTTAACTCATCTTTGCTGCCTCCTTTGGTTTCTATATTTCTTTACAGAAGAAATAGCAGATAAGGTGGAAAAGTAATGAACCTATATCGGACCTAAACATTTGAAGCGTTTTGCAGATGTACTCGGCGTAATTAGAAAGCAATCGGAACTTGGTTTTCTTCTTTCTAATCATAGCGGAAAACACTGTGGGATTTTTCATAAAAACGGGTAAGTTTAAAAGAAACCACTGCGAATTTTCATCTTGCTACTTGCTAACCACTTACTAGATCGAACAACTTTTTGGACTCGTTTTTATTCTAGGATTATTCATCGCCCAACCTACGCCTTTTTCTATTTCAACAGCATGGTGGAGCTGGAATTCATGGCCATTTTTGATGGCTGATTTTAACCTTTATTGGATGCCATCGATGTGACACCCAGTGCGTGTTTTATGGTCGTAATCTAAAGCGTTTCACGCACTCTTCACCCTGAGTTTTTAACATTAACGACTGGACTTCGCCTTGCTTGGGTAGAGGGCATGGTAGAAAGTGGCTGTTTTTTGTGCGCAAATGAATATTAAATAGGATTCAAGTTGCAATCCAAACCTTCATCGCATTGGTCTATTTGTTGTTCTTCTATGCAGACTTGATCCATACAGAAAAAATTGAAAAACTGGGGGTGGGTTGGATCGGGTTTTTAATACAACCGTCCTGTCCATAGAGTACACCATGGATTTCTAACAAGCCATATCACACGACAAAAATTACGGGGCGGGCGTGCATTTTAATCATATGGGATCAGCCTATTTGGCACGGTAAATAATCAGAACAAGAAAAAGTTGTATACGGCACGGCAATTACGACACCTATTTAGTTTTTTGGAATCCACTGGTTTATTAATTTTTATGATGTTGGAAGAGTCATCAAGACATTCTGAAAGACTAAGAAATTAAGGTGATGCCGTGTGGCTTCCTGTTTTATCGACCTGGCTGGAAGCCAAAAGACCGTGGAGATTAACCCAAACGCTATTAACGAACCGCCCTTTCCCCCCGAATTCAGTCTAAGCTTCCTAACGCCTCTTGATCTTTCAAATGATGTAATGAAAGCTGTTGCACAGAAAAACCTTCGTTTAGTCAGTGGCGATTATGTTGCTCAGACCAAAAAAATCATACGAAGGTAATGGAGTATCGTTTATGTAATGACACACGTATAAAATTAATTTTAGTGTTATTAGCCATCTTTTCAACAAGCTATTGTTTAAGCCAAAATGCATTCAAGCAACTTTGAATTAGGCTTTTTACAATTACTCAACTTCAATTTATAAGGGGGTTGATCGTGTGGTAGAAGCTTCCCTTTTCTTTCTTATGAACAGCGGTAGTTTTTTCCCTCCAAGGAACATCCATTGGCTACCATGCTTCAAAAGAAATAGATTTTTTCTCTAAAACTACATACGATCTTTTTTGATCCTAGTAATTCAGATGACAACAACATTAAAAGCTAGATGAACGTAAAGGAGGCTTACACCGCTAAAAATCTACCATTGAATTAGGGATTCTCAAAAATGAACTAGAGCCAAGACTTATCAGGAGAATCTGAATGGTTTCTCTGCTAATTCATTGATTAGCATACCTCTTTAACAGGTTCTTAATACTTTAATAGGCTCTATTGGCTATCGTACAATAGTGAATTAAGTCAGCACTTATATTCCGTTTCTTTTGGCCGAGGTCCTACTCGCACTAGGCGGCCGCTTATCGCTAACACACACCTCTAAAAAGCACTCACTATAACAACGTATGGAATAAGCATGATCAAACCTTTATCGGAAAAATTTTCACGCTTTCAACCGACCTTACGCACATTCGCTTTAGCGATAATGTAGAAAGGCGAGTCCCATCGTTACAAAAAATACTAAAAGGCCGTTGAAGTTATATTTGATATATAACTTTTAAAACCTTGGAAATTGAATAATAACCTCTAGTTTTTTTGAAGGGCAGTTTAGCTTTACCTGGCCCTAGTTTATTATAGTCCTCAGTAGGAGTATCGTTTTTGTTTGAGTTTCAGACTGCGCGGACCCGCATCAAAAAACCATCTCAAAAAGCTGGGTATTAGCGAATGCTATATCCATCATTATTCTTTTGCGGTTCGGTTTGGGCAGCCTCATATCACCTGTTTAAAAACGCCTTCCATAAGATGCCAGTACGCTGAATAGGTATAATTGATAATATCGAATGCGTGTTGCTGGGTGTACACCATAATGAAGCCATGGTTGGTCATACACCAAGCATGGTATCGATACTTCACTTTTCAGCGTATTCAGCGAAGCCAAAATAAGCCATAAGGCTTTAATGTCTTCCATCGGCAGCAAAAAAAATAGGCTGGCGGTTATTACCGCGCTGAATAATGTGCTCGCATAATCTTGGAATTTAAACTCTTGGGCGACGGTGGCCATGGAGGCTCCTTCTCTCATACATTTAAATATAGAAAAGGGATAGCACCAAGAGGAATTTTCTAGGAAGGTAGATTTAATTTTGCTCTGACCAAAATTCTTATGCCTTCAATACACGTTTCGTGATCACTCCATTGGTCGTATAAGACGGGCGACAAATGCCTCTGCGTTTCATCGTCCACTTGTGGCGATACACCTTGCGAGGCGAAGAAGACGTTGCGAGAGGCGCGCTGTGGTTTGATTTGATCCACGACGTCATTAGGGCTTTTGAGTTGAAAGTTTTGTGCTGTCTAATCGAATAAGTCTTGCTGAAAGTTCGCCGTGTTCATAGAAGTCAGCCACATCAACCAGCCTTCATATAGCGGAACCTGCACGCAGAGTTGGTGAAACATACATCGGCTTACGTCTGTAATCTCGCGTGTCGTCGGTTGGTGGCAGTTCTTGCCGATAGGGTTCTCGCGTATTGCGGTCGTTGGAATAAAGGGACTGGTAGCGAATGAACACGCTCACCAACACGGCAAAGGCGTTTTTTTCCCCGCGGAGGTTTTTTCGGCCGCTCCTAGTTGTGTATTTAGCGATCGCTTCCCGAAGTTCTTGCTTGTCTGTCAGCCTTATGACCAAAATGACGCGCCTGTCAAATAATCTGTTGTTTCGTTGGCCTGACGCATTCCAATCCAAACACGACACCCCATTCCACTCTCGAACGGTTTCGCTCCATCACCCAGAAACTCACTTCGAATGGTTTTCGGGTTCGGCATTGGAAAGATCCTAGTCGCCGGTATGAATGCCCCTCGATCGTAATTCTCCGTGGTAAACGACGACCAACGCCCCACACGTCCACTCACATCAACCAACGCCAGCAAGCGTTTTTGCCGATCGAATCCATCAAATCCACAACCGACCTTGTCGGCCGGATACTTCTTCGCCGCATTATTGGCCAAACTTTGCCAGCCGTTTTAGTTGGTGCAATGCCCACACACACGGTAATGCCCGTCCATTGATCTACCTTCGCTTTCACCCTGCTTGCCAAAGGTCAGCAAATCCACCAACATGATCAACACCGGTTAAATCGCATGAACGCCTCCATCGGATGGAAATACACTTCCACCCGAGGCGCTCTTGTTCAATGATGGTGCAATCCGCGAATTCGACAAATCCGCATACAGGGCATAATTGACGAAAGCACACAATGCGGTGTTTTTTCCTTATCTCGTCTGGAACATGAAACAGCGGCACGCCAATTTTTCCAGCCCCAAGCGCCTTGCCTCCTTGGGGATCGAGCCACCAACAGCGTCATTATTCGACAACCACCAACAACGGGTTGGTATGCTTCAAAATTCTGGCCGAAACAACTTCTCGCAGGCTGGCGTAAAAACATTATTGCAATCAAATAAGCGCAAAGACCGTCTTCATCAACCGCGCTCGTACTTACGAAACCACGCCGTGACCACACCGATTTCCAACTCGACTGCTTCGTAATATGAATGGCTTTATAGGCTTTGTTTCTTCGGGCGAAAGCACACATTGGGCTTAAGCTCTAAAGTTTTTAACGGTATTTCCCATGAATGCAGGCGATACAATGTCCCCATGGCGGGCGTCAACCGAGCGATTCACACCAAACCATCACCTGAATGAATTGCCCAATCGATCGCAATCGAATCCCCTGAGCGGCGCACTGTATAAAAGTCCGCCGTGGGTTGGAGCCACACAAAACTCATTTAAGTCTAGGATTTCTCCACAAAGTCCCTGAGGCAGGAGAAGGAAAGCCCGGCCCGACACGGAATTCCACATACAAAGGGATTTAGCACACTATTAGCCGCGTATAACGCCGCGACTCTGATAGCACCAAGAAAGTCACACGCATAAC
>Ga0163217_1003025_pt1 | contig 19652 bp, 15 predicted proteins | sample SynspAceP_FD_185933 | JGI IMG/M metagenome (GOLD analysis project Ga0163217, IMG submission 185933) | Saline lake microbial communities from Ace Lake in Antarctica - Synechococcus sp. Ace-P (PacBio error correction) | ecosystem: Environmental > Aquatic > Non-marine Saline and Alkaline > Saline ...
CAAGGTGGAAAGTGGAAAGGAAAAATCTGGCGGGATCCATCACCCAGTTTTTTTTTGCCCTTTTTAAATCCGTTTTTTTCCGGCCTTTTTTTTTGTTTTCCATTTTTTTTTTTAACTAACCTTTAAACACCGTTATGAAACTAAAAGCTCCCTTTTTCGACACTTTGGAACATTTGAAGTAAAAGAGCCCCCCTTATAAAATAATTAGCTTGAACCACCCCAATTGGCAAAGGTAGCCGACTATAAGTAATGGATAATAAAGATGCTTTTGGGAACAAATAATAACTGGTAAAGTAAAAGAAGCAAAAATACAATTCTAGCGGTGGTGGATGCTATCCAGTAAAAATTAAAATAATGGCATGGACAATCAAGACTCAACTAGTTTCACCTTAAACGCCCCAAGCAAGGGGATTTTTATGGAGTGGGTTTTGCAGCGAGTAAAATTCCCGCTGAACTTGGGCCTTTGTAAATGGATATATTAACCACTTAAATATTCTTTTGAAACACAGTTTTTGGGTAAGTGAGACCCAGGCTTTAGCATGCAACTAAAGCCTGTCTATGTGGGAGTTCGGTGACCTTGGGTTGGTTTCCCTCCAGTTGAGAGACGATTTAAAAGAGTTGAACACCGCAAGGACTCCAAGCACCATACTCAGAATAAGTCCCCCTTAACTGGGTCTAGACCCGCATTATGCAAAGCAAGAAGTTAGCTATTAAATGAAAATTTTAAAACAGAGACAAAACATTTACGTTTGGTGTCGATACTGGAAAGTTCACTCGACATTATTTCGTCCCCTTTTGGGTATCTATTTCACCGTAACTAACGATTGAAGAAAGGTATCAAAGAGGTATTAAGAAATAAAAAACTATGCAACCATGCGAATTGTCATTGAAGCCCAGGAAGACTTGAAATGGCCTTCATCATAGCGTGTGCTGAAGCGGGCTTACCTTTTGTAATTGCCAATCCTATTCACATAAAAACGCTTCCTGGTGCCATTGGTTCAGCGTGCCAAAACAGATAAGCTAGATGCCAAGTTGATTGCTCTTTGGCTGAGCCGTTCAACCGAGTTATCAGCACTAAAGCCTGAAATAAATAAGGATTTATGAGTGATATTAGTTGCCCAGAAGAAATCATTTACTCAGCATGCAAACACGGAAAAAAATCGTTCAGATCTACCCAAAACATCTCACAATGACCATAAAACCGTCTTAACGCTTTCAAACAGCAAATAGCTAAGCATTGAAGCAAAAATACTCCAATTGATGAAAGTTGTTCTCTGAATTACCAAGCTAAAAACGTCATTCTAACAAGTATGCCTGGCATCGGTTAAAATTGTGCTGCATCAATCATTAGCAACCCTGCCTGAATTAAGGTTCATCAAACAGTAAACAGTTCTAGTGCATGGATTGGAGTCGGCCCCCATGAACAAGAAGTGGGTTTGCTCATAAGGGTGTTTCGAAAATTCAAGGTGGAAGGCCCCAAATTAGAACAGTTTATACATGGCTATGAGTCCGCCATCAATGTAACCGTTTTCAAGACACGTATCAACGCTCGTTTGCGCTTGGAAAACTAAAAAAGTAGATTATTGCCTGTATCAGCAAAAGATGATAGTGATATTAAATTCGATGCTAAGAGATGGAGTGATGTGGGAAGCTCAAAGGCTTTTTAAATTAGCTATTGCGCCAATAGCTCCTTGTTTAGTTACCATTATAACAATTCGAAAATACACGTAAAGAACAGGTAAAAGAACCAACAAGGCTATCAATAAACGGGAGCATATTTATTATTGAGTCGATATTGTGTAAGCGTTCAAGGGTTTCATCTCACCTAGTTCAAACGGTTTTGCGAATTCTGATGCCGGGCGTCCAGTAAAAAGAATAGTGGTGTCCGATTTTCCCACGTTCCCAGTAAATTAAAATAAGAAGGAGAAAACAGTGTTGAAAAGCTACTGGTTGGGAAAGCTGAATATACCTGTAAAAGCAAAAAATAATGCTAACATGAAGCAACCGAAAGAATCTCTCAGAAATGTAATAGAAAGTTTCTGCTTATTCGCGTATACCGAAATAGGCCTCCAGCAACGCAACAATACAATAAAGTAACAAATACGTCCAATAGCATAACCTTTCCTTTGGTAACTAACGCTTATATACGGGAAAATACGGAGCGCCAGCGAGTAATTTTTTCCGTTGAGTTTTTGTTATGTACGCTCACGACACGTGACTAAAGGCTTATTTGTAAGATGCCAATGCTTTATAAATTGCCATTTAACTCGAAGTTTTTCTTGATAAAATAACCTGATAGCAAAAGACAGGTTAACAACCAGAAAAGTAGTAGGCGAGTTGAATGAATAACAAAGGAACAAATAACAAATTCCGTTCTTGGAAATGCCGTCAGTATAAAGAAAACCAATATAAAAAAATTAACGATAACAAAGCCAAATAGCCCCCGGCATCTTTAATCAATTGTCGTAATTTCTGAAGTTTGACTCTCAGATGTGCCATCACACTTTCCCTATTAACATAACAATAATTAATATCCGGAAAAGTTCCGTGTTTAAACACGGCATTATTCCGCATTTTCTCCCATGAGTCTTTTTTACACAGTTATAAGGCACTGACAGGTAAATTTATTGCTTATAAAAGTAGTTCTTGGGGAAGACACGAAAAGTTCCAAGATCTTGCCTGTTATCGCGGAAGTTTTACTATAATTAAATAAATAACAGTTATACAAAGTAAGGAAACTAAGATGGCCAAATCGATATTTTTAAACATGAAAAAGATGAAATGTTCAAGCTGGGTTATGCTAAACGAACTATCAAAGTTATTAAAATGAGCAGCAGTTACATTCATTTCCATCAAGAAAAAACACCTATTTGATGCACGACACTGACGTTGAAGCTTTCCTGTCTATTTGTATTAGAGCTTGAATGTTTGCAGCTGCAACACAACTTCAGCTTAAATTGCTTGGTGTTTTGTATAGAGATATCATTCGTCAACCATTTAAATGTAAACCATTTGTTAATAGTACAAGGCACAGAAACTGCCTGTACGTGTTAACCACGATGAAATGCGGCGCTTATTGGCGGTCATTAAACGCTCACAGAACTGCTGTTTCCCAATCCTTTATGCAGCGATTGCGCTCAATGGAGTGTGTGAACTGAGAGCTGAAAGATATTGATTTTGATTATAAATCCATTCGAATTTGGTATGGCAAAGGGGGCATACTCGTTCGTTAAACCCTTGCTGATGAATCATCCTGGGTGCGCAACAGGTTACCCTCGTCGCACAATATTTGGAACGCGGGATTTTAATTATCCCGATTACTCTAGGTGTGTATTCTACCTACGTCTGCGACTCAAATATAAAAACGCCAATCGGTTCGTTAGAATGGCAATATTTTATTTGCTCGCGTAATTATCAAAAGATCCTGAAAGAATCAAGTCCCTTACGGCGCATCACATCGATTGAGTCGCAATCAAAAGGCCATTCGTTTTTTGCGGCTAAAAGGCGCCTATTGGCAAGACAGTAACACCTCACACTTTACGGTCATTCGTTTGCTACCACCTACTTCCAACTGGTGCGACATCGTACGTCGCGCGGCACCCGGTACAAGTTTAACTAGGCCATGCGATTTAACGTAAAGCAGATTTACCGCATATTTTACAGCGTGGAGGTAAAGTGGTGAGAGTCCCTTTTTCCCGTTTATAAACACCCTCATTAGTCGGAGTCGTCATGCTACAGATCTCAAATAAATACGGGCTTGCGCATAATTTAAGCAAGAGATAGTTTCAGGGCTTGTGCGCAACAGTATTGTTGATGAGAATTTTTACAATAAAAAGACGTTTCACCACGAGCGCTGCGCCGAACACAGCAGGCCGCAGTCACAGAGAAGGCAAGGCAAAACTTGATACTAAAAAATTGACCATGTTGACAGTGCTAACACATACATTACAGATAATTTTCTAAGCAATCTTGCCAAGAGCTGCCGTTAAGCGGTGGTCCTCCCGTAACGAATGCGATTAATGTCGCAAAAATCAACCATAAATGGTGAATTTGCCAAGCATTAATTTGTTGTCCATACATGGAGTGCGGAAGTTAGTTCGCAGCCTCTACTAAAACATGTCTCCTACCATATTCCAGTTTTCTTTTCCTCCTAAAACGTCTCGTCCTCTGTGCCCTCTGTGACCTCTGTGGACCTCTGTGGTGAAAATAGCTTTTGCATTGCTCTTGCTCTTGCTCCTTGCTCTTGCTCGATCTAGTTTCTAGTTCTAGTATCTAGTCTAAGCTCTATTTTACCCCCAGCTATTTCAACTTTGAGCTAATCCCGCTGCACTGCACTTTTGTTTAAGGCAAATCTGCAAAGCTTGTTGCTGAGCATAAGGTGAATTGTTGTTTGGCCCCGGGTTAGGCCGGTATATAACAGTTTCGCGGCTAGCCCCTGCACTTTGAGTGTTGGTTAAATCAGTGGCAAACATAATGACTGTTCAAATCAGAGCCTTGGCTTTTTTGGTGAATTAGTCATGGCGTATAAGCGTGCTCGTGCAGGCGGTTTGCCGATTGGGTAAAAGCCGCATAATTTAACCATCAGCCATGTAGACACACTTTTAGTCCAGTGTGGGGTCTGTTTAGGATCCGCCATGCATAACCAATAATCGCCGTTAAACCATTTAAGGTTGTTGACATTGCGGGGTCATATCAACTGGCCGCCAGCATAAAATCGCGCTGTTATTAAAGCAGCCTTGGGCATGGAGTTCTTGCTGAATCAAGTTTTATTCAAGTTGCATCACTCCCCAAGGTCCACTGCGTTGCGCGCACAATACATGTTGGCGTGCTAGCCAAGCAAATGCCAAAGAGTTAAAATCCCCCTTGTTTGATAGCGGCAATATCGCGAAAAATAGGCATAAGGTTAAGCACTAGGCTGTGCAGTTTGTTCTTACTGCCCCTGGCGCTTGGAGCAACGTTGCTTTTGCTTAACCATTGATATCGGCCATTTTGGCTTCCTTTTAGTAGCCTAATACTCGCTGTTCGCGCTTGGTTTATTGTTTGAGCCAGTTTGTCCCATGCCGCTCTGTGCGCTAAATCGATGACTTTTTTGTACATCACAAATTATTTGGAATTTTACTCGCGATAATTGTTGGTTTGCCTGCACATGGTCGTTCGCTAAGCCCTAAGCTTGCTGAATTGGTTGTTGCATTTAAGCTGTAGCGATTTAAGCCGATGTGGCTGTCGTCGCAGCACAGCGCAAATATCAAGAGCACACTAACGCCTCTACCGAGGCGAGCTGATCTTATCACCAGTAAAATAACCTGTGGCTTTATTGGGCCAAGGCAGCAAGAGTTTACTCCTAGGTAAGTCCACCATTTGGACGCTTGTCGACATAATACGTCTAGGTGTAGGTTTAACGGCCATTGGGCTTTAAAATAGGGCTTACGGTCCTCGCGCCTAATAACGGTGATGGTTTGGCAAATTGTTTTGGTAAGTCCTCTTGCAATTGTGCGGCTAGCTTTTGTTTTAGCGGCGCAATAGATTCGGTTCAACGTGCCGCGGGCTGTTTCCTGTGGGGGCCACTAGCTGATCGACATACTTGCCTTGTTGTCGCGCCAAACCTTTGCAATACAGGCAGTAATTTAGTCACTGTGGTAAGTTTTACGGTGCCTGGGCCCCCGTAAATAAAAACTGATCATCCTGCTCGCTGGCAATACACATTCGCGACCCTGTTGCCAATCAATATCGGTGCTATATTTTGCTAAAAGCTGCTGCAAATAATGCACGAGCCTTGTTTCATCACGCGCTTTTTGTTGCCTTTTGCGCGCTTGCATATTTGACTAGCCAACTCGCCTTCATATATGCCAATAACGTTGGCCATGGTATAGACTCATTTCCAATCTAATACAATGGGTTTTTATTTGCGCTTTAATTTTGCGATAGTAAAAGGCAGGCCTCACACCTCAACTAAGGGGAGTTTTGTAGGTAGGCTAGCAACTCTGTTTGTTCGGCAAAAATAAAAAACCGAGGCAAAGGGCTGCTCCAATTGAATGACAATCAATACAGCTGTGCTGGGCGCCTAAGCTTGACACTCATAATAGGCACTTAATACTCCCAATTAATATATTGGGCGGGTAGTATCACCTAAAATGGGCCATAAACAGCGCAACGCTTGTCTTAGTGGGCGGATCAGGGCTGGCTTTGCAACTCGTTTAATATGGCCGAGTAACGCAGTTTGATTGGCTTTGTAGTGTGCTCAGGTTCTGGCCTACCAAATCAAAGCTGTCTTTTTCTGTCTCATCTGCTGCTGTTCTTTGCAGGTTTTGCGGCGTCTTTTTGCTTGGCTAAACTCAGCTAAGGCTCTCACCATTAATAAACTAATCTAAGGCCATAATAAAACGCTCATCGCTAAGTAATGGTAAACCCACTGGCTGTTTTTTCACTGTGCATTGCCGCGCAAAATAAATAATAGGCGCCCACCCACTATGTTGCTGTAGTTTAATGGGCGCAATTGCTGCCCTAAACCACCGATGCAAGGTAAGGTATATAAGATGGCTGCAGATGATAATCATGCTCTTGCATGGCGGGCGTTCGAGGGAAGCAAGTTGAATAGTCTGCCATAATCCATGGCCAATGGTTTGATTTATAATCGGGCAACATAAATTGACCAGCAAAACTCAGGTTAAATCGATAAACCTTTAAGCATCATTAAGCTGGGCAAACTCATATTGGCCGGTGTGAAATGAGGCATAAATGGTTAATAGCTGATTAAACGCGCTCACTTGCACTGTGCTTAAAGGGCATAATAAACTCCATTCCAACCTTAACTTGGCTGGCATCAAGCTTTGGGCTAACTCAGCTCTGGCAACCACTTAAGGTAGTGGCAATATTGGCCCTCAGCACATCACTTAACCAGGTATTTAACAGGCTCGTGCACTCTTCATTAATGGCAAAACTGATACTTTGCTGGGCAATGCCCGGCAAGGTAGCGGTTGGTTAAATCAATATTTTTCTAACACCCATGTAAAAACGAGCCTGCGTTCGGCTTTTTTCAAAGGTAAAAGCGCTATGGCTTTGCTCAGAGTTCTCAGCGCTCGTCTTTCGTCAGGTTGTCACGCCCTCGTCCAAACACGGTATGAGTATTTCTAGTGAGATTGCTGTTGGCAGGGGGGGAACGGGGGGGGGGCGGGGGGGGGTGGGGGGGCGTGATTAGCCTTGAATAACTGGTTAAACGCCATTGTCGTTCAAGTGGGTTTATGCCAATTGCAGTGCCACCAAATCAGTCCACTATCGGGCTGCTGTCTGGGAGTCCCACGCCGGCGCAGCCACTAAATAGGCTGGCTTGCTCATCGGTGCATTAAAAACAATGTAGGCCAATCGCGGCTTGCTCAACATTAACCAGCTAACTGAGTAGCAATCAAGTCCCATCTTTAAACGTTCGATACCTGGCTTGGCAATCAATATAGCACCAAGGGCGGTTTCTAAAAAAATGCCGAGCGGCGGCGTTATGTCGCTAATATTATGTCCAAAAGTGCCCACAAGCGCAGTTATATTCAGCCCGCGTTAGTGGCCACATACAATAACACGTAACAATCTTCTTTCTAAAGCGTTCTTGCCTGCCACCGCCATGGGCTTGTTCGAGCCTAATATTTATATTATTAACATTGGCCCTGCTCAGATGAAAACACGCCGCCTGCGGCCGGACTTTAGCTATTTTGACCAAAGGGATAAATACTAAGGGATTTGAAACCTTCTAGAGGCATGTAAGGTACAAATTTGTAACCAAATTGGGCATCGGTTTCCAAGCCGCAATTGGTTGAACTATCAGCCATAGTGGATCAGGCTCTTGTAACACTGACTAAACCAATGCATTAACTGCCCTTGGCGCCTGCACTTCTAAGCTGCGCGTTGTAATAGCTTTCAGTACATGGCGTAAATCCGTGACACGGCGTAACCATCGGCAAGTGGCTTGACCGCTTTTTGCTCACTTTTGAAATAGTTAATCACTGTTATTCACTGGCCATCATCAGCCGAACTTTTTGCCAGTCTTGATGCCAATGATTGAAACAAAGCCAATAATGTTTCTGCACTCGTGTCGTTATTAAAAGAGGGCATCTAGTTCATTGCTTGGTTTTGGAAAAACTAACTCGGTTAACAAGGCCGTTTTTAACTTGTCTGTCATCGTAGGCGACTTTAAGCGCATAATAGCCGTATACAATCCAAGCGCCGTTGGCTGGCAAAAACACTTTTGCGGGGCTAAAAACCACTTGGCAATAACTTGTGCTGGCAAGGCTAATTTAACCCAGTTGAGCTTCGCCGCGATTGCGCCACTAATCGCAGCAGTTCACCGGCACCACGGGTCTGGTGCTACATGGCTATCACTGCTTACCTTAGCAATTTGCTGGGCGCATGCTGCGCTAGTGCTTGCTGAGGCCCTGGCCTTTTGGCGATAGGTCTATCATTTTAGGCACAATGTGCCAAAAGTCTAAGAACCTGGCGCAGGCTCGCATTAATAACAAACCTGTTTCATGTTTAAACCCGCATTTTGAAGGGTAAAACGTACAGGCCTTTTTAGCCTTTTCGGCCTTGTTGATTATTCATGAACAGGGTATTTACCGCAGCAATCAGATTCAGGAGTTGAACGCCAATTGGTATCGAGGGTGAATTGTTGCTTGGGCAGCTTACCTGTTTTTTAGCTTTGCACATAAGGTAAAAATTGTCGGCCCACGAAACCATAAATAGGCTGCTTGGGGTCGCAATCATGATCCACAATGGCGCTTCAGCGTTTGTTGTTGTGGCCATAAATGTGTTGGAAATACCGTACTGCAGTGGATCGGTTATCTGAAACTCATCAATCAAATACGGCGGTAACGTGCTTCGTAAGGCACCTGCTAATAATTGAATTGAGAGTCTGTATTGAGCTGTGAACTCAGTGCGTGACACCGATACATTAATAGAATCATCCTGGCGAAATCAATTGGTAAAACGACTTTTGTGACTCGCTAGTTTTGCGCAACCCGCAGCAGCGCGTCTTGCAAAAAGCCTGCTAAAGGTGTTAAGCATTGTTTTTGCTTAATTCAGCAAGGCGCTCAAAACAACTAAGTCTGCGGCCGGTAACGTGGCATTCTTTTTTCAACGCTCTTTGCAAGGGCCCGGGGCTGTTAACAACCAGCCCTCTTTAACAAATTTGGGATGTAGCTCCGTGCGTGACAAAAAGCTTTGCATCAGCGCCAGATTACCGGTTTGCCAGCGGATCACATTGGCTTTTAATTGCCTTTAATTGAGTTTGCCTGGCCAAGTCATTTTCCTAGCCACAGCGTTTGTCTTGGCCATTGCCCGCTATATTGTTGATGCAACAAAGCATGGGTCTTAGCTCCAACATTTGATTGCGCTGCGGCTTTACGATTAAGCAGCGGTTGTTAAGGTGCTGAGAACTAGCGGGCTCAAGACCAAATGTTAATATACCAGATTGTACTGTCGGCTGTTTGCGTCACAATATAAGTGGCGCAATAGTCAGCCACCGCCATTTTCACCATTCACTTTCATCTAAATAAAATTGTTTGTTCCATACATAGCACCGCTTTCAAAGGCATGCTCAGTTAAGGCTCGCTTGGCAAAAACCATGAAATGGTAAATTATGGCTGCCTCGTCCATTTGTTACTGGCCAAAGGCAAGCGCTGAGTCGCTAATGCTTGTTGTAATTTGCTACATACAAGGTTTCGAATAAAACTGTCGTCGTGCTGCGGCGATACAAAACTCCAATAATGCGCTTGCAAAGCGCTGGGCGAATAAGCTCTTAAGTTCAGCCGTAGCGGCATTGGTAAAGGTCACGACTAAAATTTGCTACATTTAGGGCCTGACATTCATGGCCAAGTAACTGACGCAATATAAATTAACAATGGTATACGGTTTTACCGTACCGGCACTCGCTTCTAATTAAAAGAGGCACCATGTAGGGAAAACGTTAGGCGTTAATTAAGTGGCTGCATTACACGTCCCACTCACTGTTGAATGGGCATAGAATTTGCTGCCTAATTGGCAGAATTCATTAAAAACCACGCATTAAGATCGGGCAAACTCGATAATATGCGGCTCGGCAATTTTCCCCGCAAAGTTAAACGCTCCTCTTGACCACTAAAGTAATCCAGTACTTTGTGTTTGTCCCCCGCTACTTATCCACTGCAGCCGGATTCTGGATAAAAGGGTTAATAATTGCTGTTGACCTTTGATAAATAAGCGCCACCAGCTCGGCTAATGTTTGCAGCGCATTCGTGTTTGTTTGATGTGGGCCAAGGGCCCAACTTTTTACGGATTTGCCATCCAGTCTCAATAACACCGCTTGCTGCATGCTGCCTCTCTGTCTTGCGCGCAGATATCACCAAGCAGGTTAAATAGGTCTGTAAGCGGTCTTTTTGGCGCGCATTTTCCGCCTGCGCCACAAACTAAATTGGTACCATAAATCCTTTCACTTGCCCTTGAATATTCGCTGCCTGCTTGGTTTTGATACTTGGCAATCAAGCTTCAGGTCAATGGGCTAACAATCGGCCTTTATGCCCGCTCGCCGTGGTCTGCCATGGCTTGGGCTAAACCTTGCTGCTATTATAATAGTTTTTGCGAAAGCATTGAGGCCAGAGTAGCCCACCGGTAATAGGCCTTCGGCTCGCACTGCTGGGCAAAGTAGCACAATATCACTTTGTTTTAGGCTGTATTTTGTTGTCTTGAATTAACTCAGACATTAACCTGTCGTTAAGTGGATACTTATCTAAACATAAAACTAAAGGGTCTTGGTCGAGTAATTCTCACCAAGCCCACTAAAACCGCGCATTGCCAGGTTGCGCATAAAAAAGGCTTTGGCCGGATTAATAAAATTGAATCTAGTTCATCTAGGCTGATGTCGCACAGGCATAGTGCGTCAATACATACAACGCTCATGTTCAAACGCTGTACAAAGTAGTAAGGCTTGCTTCGTTAAAGCGATGAAAGTTTCAATGGATGCTGGGCGTTTAAGGCAACTTGTGAAGCTTGTTTCGTTATAAACTAGGCAGCCTTGATGTACCATAAAATAATCGTCAGCAAGGGCTGCAAACTGTGCTCGTCGTCAATTGTGTGGCGCAGTTTTTACAGGTAATGTCAGGCCGCCAGCGTCAATCTCGCCCACCAAGGCAAACCTGCTTCAAATATTCAAGGCAGTTCACTGACTAAAATTCGATGGCTTAATGCAGTATTGTCTTTTTTGGAACTGGTGCCGAGATAAGCTAATTATAGAGTGTTTCACCGCTGACATGAAGGCTTTCTAAAATAAATAACGATCGTCTAAAAGCTGCCGGCGAGCGAACTCGCCCGCGTTTTGCTTTTTGATACGCGCAATGTAATCAAAACCAACAGGCACGGTTTGGCGCGGATATCGCGTCATTCATGCCCAGTAACACACCATTTTTTAACGGAATACTACGCATCGGCATTAAGGGACAAAATTCACATAGCCGGTAAAACCGTATGACCCACGCCTTTTTTCATTAAGCTGTTGCTTGCCACTTCGGCGACCAATACCCTGATCGATGGGGGCTATCACATTGGCTTTGATGGACTCGGCTATTTTGCCTCAGAAACTTCCCGTAATTGACTCAGCTCTATGCCCTCGAGCTTCATCATTTTCGTATATGGCATCAATAATATCTATGGCCCCCGCCACTTTTGTGCGGCCCAAAACTGCGCGCGCTGCTGAACAATAGGTAAGAACCACTAATAACTGCTGAGCAAGAGATAAAAAAAAGCTTGCCTAAGGCGACCGTTGTTGACTTCAATACCCCATAGGGCGAAAATGCTCTGTTGCTGATAAGGCCACAGTTTGCCCCACACACATGGCGTAAACCAGCCAGTAGTCGCTGTAAACCAAAACACCAGGTGTTTTTGCCCTTGCTCTGGCAAGTCCAGCCGGCTTTGTGCCTGTTTCCTCCAGCCCCAACGCACACCTGCATCAGCTAACTAATGTTGCCAGACAAGCGTTAATTCTTGCCGCTATGGGCAAATTGTCGCAATACAGCAGGTACGGCCAGCCAGGTCATTACCTCACTTAGGTCAGGCGGCTTTGTCAGTTTCATTAACTGCACATAAACTGTTTTAATAGCGGTGGACTCTTCAGCTCATAATTGGCGATCAGATATCAAAGGAAATATAGCGATTGACTCGGTGCGGGCGCCAAATACCCTTCGATAACGGGGCCATCACGCCCACATCAGGCATCATTACAATTACAACTCACCGGGTTGGCATCTTTGGATTGTGGGCACAGCCAATCTAACAGTTGGTCCCGTGTAAGACTTCGAGTTCGCGCCACAACACGGTGAATGAAAGCGCTGCAACATTGAAATCGAAACAATCGCTGCCTGGCGATTTGGGATTTTTGGAAATCTTGGGCATTACCCAAGAATTCAGTGGGCTTTAAACTGTCAAGGCTGTGCCTAATTTGCAGTTCATTATCTCGCCTGCATTATGTTCTAGCATTGTAAACGGGGCTCAGTATAGACAAATTAATCATGCTAGCTGGCCATCAAACATCAGACATATCTTGATATCGCGGCCAGTCTTGCCCAAGAGGCCAATAGTGGATTTAACCCGCTGGCAAATATCAGGCTTTGCTTTTGCCCTTGTTTTTTTGATTAACTGTTTGAAAAGTTGAGCGCGCGCCATGGCGTTTTGCCATCAACAATGGTCCCCCCAGTAATGCCTGACCTGGGTTAACCAGAAACCAATACATACGGGTTTAATCGCCAGGGCATCGAGTACTTTCAAGTTGTTGCTGCGGCATCCGGATAACCAAAACACATACAAGGTTTATGCCAGCCAGTGCTATTGCCCTTGTTCAGATAGCCAGTTTTGTTAATAGTTGTTGATGGCAAAATTAGCTGCGATGATAAATCCGATCACCAAGCCTGACTGCATTTCACACAAGGCGCGCCCACAATATGCCTGCATGGATCAAACTCTCTCGGGACCAGCATGCAACGGCTCGTTGTTGTTGGACCTGCCCCCTCGTCTGGAGAGGCCCGCTTCCCAGCCTAAGATCGCACCTCGGGGTCGATCCACCAAATATTGGTCATAATTTATCGGCAATTTTATGGGCTAATTGATTATTGCTTGAGCAGTGGTGCCTTATCTAAATAACTGGCGATTTGCACTAAATTCAGCTTGGCTGCACATTTTCTTCGGCAGCAACTCATTAACTTCCAGGGTCTATTCGGCTTGGTGAAGGGCTGATTGTTCTGGCAGATGATCAATATGCTGGCGGTATAGTCAAGATAAAAACTAGAGGCAGCGGAAACTCAATATTGGCGCGTGCAATGCTCGTTTTCAGCAATTTAATTTTTAACCAACTGCCGACATACCGGGGCTTTGGAAGCGAGGATAGTGTCGGCAACTAATACCGAGGCACGTTGTTTGTCTTGTTGATTAAACAGTCGCAAATGCAAAACTGTCAGCCAGGATTTCATTATTTGACTGACGAGATGCCAACAATAGGGTTATCAAGGTCTTTTGTGTTTTATTTATTATGCTTTGTATGTATCAAAGTCTCTGATTTGTGATAACTAATGTTTCTTTTTTTAACTTTTGTTAGTGACTGTGGCAATTAAGACAAACTTGCGCGGTAATTTGATTCAGCTGTCTGCGCGATATTGCTACCAAATGGCGGTAGTTTACGCTTTGGTTGCGTTTGTTTGTTAATTTCACTTAGGTCAAGAGGCAATGAAAGTAGTTCTTTTAATATCCAACGTATCCGAGCTTCGTTTACTACACAACTTCAGGCCCTTATCGATAAACCCAACCGGATATTATTGGTTAACAAGAGATAAAGTCGATAACCCACATTTTTCCTATCGCTGATGTTGACAGCCATGGGATATCCACGTTTTTATTTTCATGGTCAAAAAGGCCATATGGGCGTTGCTCATGTTTTATGTAAACAGCCGACTATTAAGTGCAATACGGGTTTCCACAGACGAGGGATGCCCCAGCTCGAATGATTTGGTGGCTGTACCCGCTAACTAATGGCAAAGCGTACAGCGAGCTGTTGGTTATTTTTTCCGCAAGGCGAAAGCAAAATCATGAAACTAAATATCCAGCAAACGTAAGTACTTTCAAGACTTATGCCCTACCAGTCAAATCAATACCATAGTGCGATGAGCAGTTTATCGTGGATGGGCTGACTGTTTAATATATCTTCACACCGGATGGGGATTATCCGTATCGGCGAGTTTAATCGCAACGCTGGTTTTACATACCGGTAAATGTAGTTTTTTACCAGAAGAAAGAGTGTGGTTAAACACTCTGATTGATTGGGGTTTTGGTTGATGGTTTAGGGCATCTTATCCGGCCAAACGAAAATTCAGTTGGTTAGACTATCGCTCAGGGCTTTTAATGACACCGAGGCGTTTAATGCGCATTATGAGTCTTATTTTGGCCAGCCACGTTTTTACACGAGCAGCCTGTTAGAGGCTGTGTTGATTACGCACTCAGAGGCATGAAAGCCTCTGATCACCCGCGCCCATAACTGGCGTTTTAACGCAGACCAAAAGAATAATATGCCCTATTTTTAGTGACATTCAAAAGTGTGGGGCTCATGTTAGTTATTGCTAGGTTTTTTTTATTAGCACTAGAAAATGGCATTATGAGCAATTAGTTAAGGACCAACAATGCAACATTTAAGTGTTTGGGCAGTTGCGGTATTGTCTACCATATTGGTGGGCTGTTCAAGACGGTATTCCCGGTTCTCCAACAAGTCCATTTTTATGGTTTGTCTGCTCTGCCCTTACTATGGGCTTTAGGTGGGCGATGTTTTGCCAGTTCTTATGGCTTACTCAGTTTTTAACCTTGGTGGGCGTTGAATCAGATTTCGATGCTGGGCATCAATTTCTTAGTCAGTTGCTTGGCACCATTGCTTAACTTATGGCAATATATAGTTTTGACGCTTTCACAAACTGCTAAAAATGTCTTGTTTATTATATTCTGTGTGCGTTTATCCCCAGGCGCCCTGACTATTGGTCTAAAAATGCTGTTGATTGAGTGGACTATTACTTACTTGGATGGGATTTACACATTGGCAGTACCTGTTAGATTAACTATTTGATGATAACTACCCCTATTAATGGTTCCCAGAGGCGATGTTTAATGGCAATGACCATTACCCCCTACTGGATCATCTACAAACTCATTGGGTTTTTTACTTTCCTACGACAAACATGTATCTAGATTTAAAAATTAATTGATTGCATAAAATCTCACTTGTTTTTTTTACCTGAAATAGGAACTACTTTTAAATGACTAAACCAGTCAAGTTATTTAAGTAAGTCTATTTATTATGCAAAGAAGGCCCAACAGACAACGCAAGATCAAGCCGCCCCCCACCCCCCCGTAATAGCACTGCTCCATGCTGCCTCAATGAATTTTTCAATTAAGGCTCAGCGCAGCGCGCATGGAGATATGCTAAATCACGCCAAAGTGAGTAAGGCACCTGTATTTTATTATTTCGCCATAAACAGACTTGTTTTTAAAGGCCCTTCGATTGAGAAGTCGGACTCCCTCTATCAGTCGAACCAGACACATGCCCAAGCGACTAAAACGGGCGCTGGGAGGCATACTGCCAAAACCTCTGTGATGCAAACATTGAGCGGGGCTTATTCGTGATATCCCCTACCTAAATTAGTTATAGTTATTATTGCCGACGTAAAGGCCTTTCCCCTGAACTGGTGAATTTTATCGTGAAACAGATGCTTGAAACGCTGTTTAATTTTACTCGATACCTGATAAACTCGCTCGGTTGAATCAAAGAATGGGAAAAGTGCAAGCGATATCCCATGACAGCACGTTTGATTGTGGCTCCCATTATCTTTCATAGTGGTGTGGCGCATGGTATTTTGAAGTCAAGTGAAGATGAAAAAAAGCCACTTAACCTTGATGCGCTCTTTAAGCTGCAAATACACAGTATTTATTGCTAGTACTTCAGCACCAATTCGGAGACACAATGAATAAGTCATAACACCTGTGCTTGGCACAAATTGAGTACTAGTTACTTCTTGTTATTGGCAGCTTAGTTGGCTGTAATGCCGAACCAACAAACTGGTATTTACCCGGTTGTTGAAGCTGAATTAGTCTATTTGCGCCCCTCAAGCAGGATGGATAGAGGAGACATGCATCGGCAAGCAGGCGAGCAATTAACAATCAATCAATCATCGCGTTGCATTGGACAGATCAACAACAAAGCGCCGCAGTAACAAGAAGCTAAAGCCGGCTAGGGAAAACAAGCCAAGCTTAGAGCGCAAATGGCATCAGTGGTGCCAGAGCGAAAGAACTAGCAGAATGGCTGCCCAAGAGAATAAGCGATGGTTCCATGGAATTGCCGCCTGCAGAAAAAAACGCTGGAAGCTTTAGTCGCACAAGGTTAGCCCCTTGCCTCTAACCTCATCTCAAGTTGATGCCGATTATCAAAGTAGCCTCGCTAAACTGGATACGGGTTAAAGCCAGTATTTAGGTGGCTAAATTGGCGTACGGCAGAGCTAACCAACAGTGAATTGCCGCCCAACAAAGCCGCAAAAATTCTAGTCCTAGAACAGGCTCAGTTCTTTATCAAACGTCATGTTATTCCCATGTTGGCGGGGCAGTGGAAGACGTCTATTTATCGTCAAGGCGAATTTTCAGCACCAGGGAAAACCGGTCATAGCGGTCTTGCCTGCTGACGCTCTTATTGTGCCCGGCCCTTCTTTTTTTTTTTTTTTTGTCCACAGGCCGGCTTTGGTGATTTTTAATGTTGGAGAAAGGGTTAAGGTAATGCTGGATGGTGTACGCCGCAAAATCTGAAGCGCGCATATTTCATATTGCCCGCTCAGAACTGAATTTCCCCACCGGTTATTTGACCAACAATTCCCTGCCAAAAATGATGTTTTAGTCGAAGCGCGACCTACCAAGCAGGAAGCCATCAACATATCCCTACGGCCCGACTGCCCAGTTTGAAGTGAGCGTTAATGAACCAAGCAACGAATAGCTGTTGAATGTGCGTGGTTTAGTCAACGCGTTCGGCGACAAAATAGCCCGTTAATGGGGTTGATATACAATTCCGAAGGGACAAGTGTGGGGTTTTTTCTAGGGCCCATGTTCAGGCAAAAACCACGACTATTCGTATGATATGTGGCTTGCTTAGCACAGATGAAGGCAGTGGCCATTGTTTGGTTTTGATATTATCAACAAGCACACAAAATTCGTCGATTAACCGGCTATATACCGCAAAGTTTTCCGTTTTTGAACGACTTAACCATCCCGCGAAAACCCTCGATTTTTGTGGCACGCTTATTGCACTCCTAAACGGCGCACGGTGTGGGTAACCCTAGAAAAAACTAAATTGCAAACATCGTCAGAATCACGGCGCCAGCTTAGGCGCGGGTGAAGCAGCTTTTTAGCCTTGCGGCAGTCCCATGCATAATCCCCAAGTTTATTGCTGCTCGATGAGCTACTGCTGGGGTTGATCCCCAGGCAGACGGGATTTCTGGGATGAGATCCATCACCTCTCGGCATGGCTTAACGCGTATTAGTTGTCAATCCATTACATGCATGAAGCCCGAGCGGTTGTGACAAATTGCTTTATCTCTGCCCATGCCACCTCATTCCAAGCACGGTAAGAACAATTATTCAGTAACGCAAAGTTTATTCACTATAAGTGCCATCGGTGAAGGCGTGCGTTTGGGCGGCCGAAACATTGCGCTCTCAGCCAGCGGTGGCCCATTGGCCGGCGTATTATTGGCTCGGCACTGCATGTCAGTGGTTATGACCAAAGTGCCTGTTAAGTGCATTCAAAGTCAAATACGTCAAACATCAAATTGGCAAGCTGTTGAGCCCTAGTTAGCGAAGATGTTTTTATTGCTTTAATTGGACAATGTAGGTCAACGACAAACGGAGTTACCAATGAGCTCCACTGAGCGTTCATTTTTTGTCGCGCATTAGCCGTTTTTGGCTATTGCGAAATAAAGAATGTCCAATGCCCGCAGCGAATCGTATGACCTTTGCCATGATGGTTGGGTGTGCCCATGATGCCCAAACGCTGATGTTATTTGGCTATGTCGAATCACACGACCCTAAACTGATGCCCACGGCGGTAGTCACTGAAGAGCAAAGCCCTGTGGTGCGCACTATTTTACAGGCTGAAAACTCAGGCTATTATCATCGACTCACCACCTAGCAATGCATGCACAAGCTGAGTGCCCTGCTGGCTCAAGGTTGATGTGTCGTTTTATTATTACATTCCCCAGTGCTTTACCCGCGCTCATAGGGCAGAAAGGCAGCAGCTGTTGATTGAAGCTGATGCCTCAGACCCTTCAGTCTCTTCTAACGCGATTACCGCGCGCCAAAACATTTCGATCCGCTTAAACACGAGTTTAAAGGCCGGTTTTTTAGTGACTAAATGTCGGCCTTCCTGTAGATGAAGTCATCACCGACGTTATAACCCCCAAGGATTAACCCAGTATAATATTGTACCGGCCTACTGGGGTATCATCACCATGGAGATGGTAACTGATTACTGGTATTGGCCCATGACCCGGGAAGTGAACAGGCACTATTGAAAATTTATAGCCCATGCTGCTAAACCCCTCGAAGTCATGTTAGGTAAACATGCCTTATGTGGTGTTTGGTGCAGTGCAAACTGGTATTATTAACTTTGCTGCCGTATCTGTGACGTACTTTTTGCTGGTTCTTTTGTCTCTTTTACTGGCTTCAGTGCCTTGTTTATTGTGCAAATTCGCTTAGGGTTTCAACCTTTTTCCACTTTGGCTAAATCACAAATGCAAGCCAGCAACTAACCTTCTTTTTTCTTTTTGCCTTCGTTATTACTATCGGGTTTTATGTTCCGTTTCGCGGCCATGCCCAGTGGGCCATCGGCTAGGTGAAGTATTACCACTCAACTCCTTTCTTGCGGGATCGTGCGCGGCGGCATGCTTAAAACGTGCCGATTTGGGCAGTATTCAATCGAACTGTTTACCATTATGCATTTACTTTAGCGGTAGGATTCATTGCAATGATCGCTATAAACGTACTCTCGATTGATAGCGGTTAATAAATCTACAACTAAAGCATAATTTGTTTTTTAATTCAGCTTCCTTTATATTCAATTCACATTAGGACTAAAACAGCAAGGTTTAATGAAGTCTTCTAACTTCCAACCACATGGGCACTTATAGTGCGAAAATCAGCAAACAATAATAAATCGTTGCTAGACTTGCAGTAGCTGGAATAAGGAGTGTGCTCAAACTAGCTGACAGATTTTAACAAGCCAATTCTTGCCCGTCCACTCAGCAGCAACCTTGGGGGCATTTTGGGTTTATTTTAGATGCATTGGGATTAGGGGTGCCTGAGATCACAGGGACGACCCATTTATCCAATTTTAGTCCGATTGGTGTACTACACACGGACTATAAAAAGGTCCAGGCACAGAATTTATTGTCATTCGATGACTTAAAAATAATTCGTTGGATAAAAATGATCATTGATAGATGTGATGATTTTTGAAGCGGCAAATTTTTTTTTACTGATGAATTCCCGACATCTCGTGGTTGGGTTCATACGTTTTTACCCTCAGTCCCAAACAATGAAACTTCAGTACAGTATAAGCCTTGTTACTTTATACGATT
>Ga0163217_1007449_pt1 | contig 19644 bp, 17 predicted proteins | sample SynspAceP_FD_185933 | JGI IMG/M metagenome (GOLD analysis project Ga0163217, IMG submission 185933) | Saline lake microbial communities from Ace Lake in Antarctica - Synechococcus sp. Ace-P (PacBio error correction) | ecosystem: Environmental > Aquatic > Non-marine Saline and Alkaline > Saline ...
GGAAAAGAGGGGAAGGAAATTTTTTTTTTTTTTTCCCAAAAAGGTTTTTTTTTTTCCCCCAAACAAATTGAAAATTCCCTAAAATGGAAAAAAAATTTTTGGGAACCCGTTTTTTGGAATCAAAAATGGATTTATCCCAAACGACACCGAACCGAAAATGAAAGAAAATCATTTTTTTTTTTTTTGCAATTAGCGGTTTTTTTTTCCAATCCAAATAGTTTTTTTTGGGCGTAAATCATACCTTGTCTCTCCTGTTTTTTTTTGAAATGCTTGTTTCAAAAAATTTGTTAATGCCAAACTTAACATCCAACCTAAAATCGAAACTCAAAAATTTCTCTCCTCTTTTAAAATTATTCTTTCCATCTCGGCCCGTAAGTATTTGCCCCCAATATCTTCCCAACCTAATGAAAAAATTTGTTTTCCCCCGAATTTATCAACGCCATTTTTTTGATTAAGTCAAATATAAAATCTCATTGATGTTGTTTAATTGGCATCTAATCTAAAACCATCGACTCCAGTCCTCTTTTAAATAAACCATTTCTGCCCAATTTTTTTGTTTTCTCAATTTACAATCTTGGATGATAATAAAATCGGATTATCCGCAAATACATCAAATAATCGTAGTTTTTTCCAATTTCATCATTTACCTTTAATCATCATCTGCCCATCCCTTAATCTTTCCTCCAATACGATAGATAGCTTCTACCATTAGCTTGTGTTGAAATCAAATTCCTTAAAGTGGTTCCAATGGACCATTTAAATTCTGAGTAGTTTGTTTTGTCTGCCCAGGGATAGTAAATTTAGTCAGCCCCTTCCCATTTCCCATAAGCCTCAACTAACTGGTTTTATTGCGATCATCAGGATCTACTTCAATAGCCAAAAAAATTTTTCTGTTTTCAATCTGCTCCAGCTTTTATGATTCAATACAATATCTTGCATACTTTGAATTGTCATGTGTGCAACTCATCTATAAGCTAAACTGTAATTCTTCTTTGTTCCATATTTAGTTCAATAACACCTTTTTTGTTTAAAATTCCTTCCGAGGTCATACAGAAATCTAAATACCATAGCCAACATCTGTTTTGTTACCTGTAAGCTTTAAAAACAAGGTGGAATCCAATGACACTTGTTACTCCGATTTCACTCAAATGCTTTGCATCTTCTTTCCCAAAAGTTGGCTCAATGTTTGCCTCACGGCCCTATAAAACATTCAAAGTAATTGCATCAATAACAACCATTTTTCAATTGTTTTTTTATCTCCTTCTTTTTTCTTTTCCTAAGCTAATAAATAATAAAGCTAAAGAGAAATTTTGGCAATTTTAAGTCCGCATTAGACGATTTAAAAAAAAGTGATTTACAGTAATAAAATAAAAAAAGGAAGGGTGGATGGGGAAATGAAAATATTAGATAAAGTCGTTTTGCCATCAGCTCTCCCTTAATCATTGGGTGGTTTAAATTGGTTATTTAGTTAATCTTTTGAATTCGATCTTTTGTAAGCAACTATCTTGATGGAGAAACAGCCTCTTTCATAAAGATAGTTTACGTTCTCGTCGGACTTTGTGCTCTTTATTCTTTGAAATGCTTCCCATTCATCCACACTCTGACGAAAGAGAAAGATAAAATAGTTTAGTGGCCTATATGTAATTAGAGATAACCAAGCAATTGTAAAGTAGTTATCGGATTTTTTATTTTTGTATCACATCTGGAAAAACACTCAGATAGGTAAGAAAAGGCTAGGAACATCATATGTCCTAGCCTTTTCTTACTATCCGTTAAAGCAATGAATCGTTTTGTTGTTGAAATCATTGTGCAGTCTTTTTTTTATCATCTATAATAATTAAAATTTTCCATCTTCTAGCTCTTTTTTATAGTTTTAAATCGTTAGCACACCATCTGGTACGCCGTAATTCTGCAAAGATTACGCAATGACCTTTTTTATAGTGATCAACAGTGAACTATCTTTGATTTCTCCCAAATTGATTCACTACCCTGATTTCTTTTAGTCACATCTGCTGTCCGAGAGTTTGCGACTTCTAAATCTTTTTAGCTCTGGTTTTTAACCTTAGAAGCATTTTACAACAGTAATTTCCATTTTGCCATATATCCTTCTGCTTTAAGTTTTTGATTTCGTCGAGTGTTCCTGGCTCGTTAGTATAGACACCTTTTACATCTTAACTCACTATCACCACTCCTATTTTCCTTATTCGTTTTTCTCTACAACACCATAAATGGTATCCCTCTTTTATAACAGAACTCAATTAATATGCTTTTAGTTATTTATTCTAATAGATTGGAATGATTTAACAAAAATTGTAACTCAAATCTAAAAAATATATTTAAAAAATTTATTTATTGCCAAAAAAAAATGCATACCAAGATTGCCACTACACAAAGATTTCCTAGAATTTTGTGTAGTGCATTTTTATCATTCAGAATAGTGGGCCTGTGGGGGGTTGAACTCCTCGACCCGCTGATAAGAGTCAGCTGCTCTACCAACTGAGGCCTAACAACCCTAGTGTCAATTATTGTTAAATACAACAGTAAGTTTAACATAAAAACACTTTTTTACAATAAATAATGAATCTCTTTCTAATTAATTAAGGAGCTAAACTTCTTTTTTCTTAAAGTATTTTTGGTTTGACTTTACATTATTTAGAAAACCCATTAGCCTGTGGTTAAAGAGCTAATGAGTTCTATAATTATTGCTCCTATAGGAAAACTTTAGAGTTGTGACCAAATATCTCTAAAACATTAGTTTGATTCCCGATCTGGACCTACTGAAAAAGTTAGATGGATAACTCCCAACTAATTCAGAGACAACGTTGAATATAAATTTCCCTGTGCTGAACAGGCATATTCATTCTAATGTTTTACATTAGTTAATTCTTCAACTCCAGCCTGGTATTCTTTCAGAAATTGTTTCCATTCTGCTAAATTCCTTCAAACTGCTGGATAATGCAGAATATGCTCCCATTTCGTTCATAACGTACAATATTTGATTGCTCTAAATCCGCGTCAAAACATCAATTGAATTAAAGTGAAAGATTAGTATCCTGAAATCGTTTTAGAATGGCGCAATAACCTACTATATCAAGCATCCAATCCGACGTGGACCGTCCTGTTTGTCGTTCCATACTCTTTTCCAATAATCGCGAATACGTTCACTCTATTCATCATGTAATTTCAGTGGAAAGGGCCATCCCAAACGAGAAGTATAAGCTTTACATACTGCCTACCACTTTTATCTATCTTAGAGGGACCCCACACCGCTCCTATGGTTACCCCCCTGCAACCAGGATTTAGAAGATGTTACAACGGATACGTTCCTTGATCGATATCCACAATAACTCCTTGAGCACCTCAAATAACCAACCCGTTTATTAGCATCCCAATGCTTCATTAAAATAACTGAAAGTAATCACATATATATTTTTTATTTCTTGACCATAATTGATAATATTCTTCAAAAATTATCTGAAAATTCCAATTGGTTTTTGGAATCGAATATTTTGTAAATAATGTTTTTTCTCTAAATTACTGCGCAAGCGTTCTTCAAAAATTTCTTTATCTAGTAAAATCCGCAATTCTATCCCACCCTGCAGCTGTTATCCCATATAAGCAGGTCCCAATTCCTTTAATCCGTTCGCAATTTTTCTGCTCGCCTTTGAATCTTCTTGTAATTGAATCTAGTTAATATGATAAGGTAAATATAACATGTGCCTCGGTCCAGAAATGACGTAGATTTTCTTGTGCTTATACCGTTCTCGATGTAAATAAGCGAGTTCCCGTAATAAGAGCTTTAGGATTGATTACTACACCATTTCCCAATGACACTTATTTTTTTAGAAGGCAAATATAATCCGGATGGAATTAAATGTAGTTTGGTATGTTTTTTTTCATTAAATTTAATTGTAAGTCCCGCATTATCGCCTCCTGATACCGTGCAAATAATTTCCTTCGCATTTTCCTCAAAAAATCTGTAACTTTACCTTTTTTCCTTCGTCGCCCCATTGGCGTGCCAACTACTACTACTGAAGACATTAAAACACCTCCCGAATGTATTTTTCCTGAAATACTTCAATCAGTTTATCAGTATTTTAAAAATTTCAATAAAAATACGAATATCATTAAAAAAGTATAATGTATTACGCAAATATACGATAACATTTTTTTATCAAAAAATAAGTTAAAACGACAATGTCGTTCTAACTTTTTCTTATCTTGAGGTATATCTTCTGGGAAAATAGGATAATGATGAAAAATTTATTGTAATTCCTTAATAAACAAGAGCTTAACTGGCCACGTGCAACCACTTCTATTTTCTTCAGATAATGACTTATCTATGATGTTTTTCTTGCCCAGCCATATCTTTTCTTCGTCTTCATCGCCTTCTTCACAGATCATAATATATCATCTCGAATAAAGAAAAGCAACAATGTCCAGCAATCTTGCTCGATAGAACGCCGACTGCACGGATATGCACTTAATACCACTGGAACGTTTATCTTGTCGTTGTTCTACGCCACGTGATGACTGAGATAAGGCCATCACAGGTAACGTCCAATTTCTTAGCTTTTTTTTAATTGTCGGCGAAAATTTCAGAACTTCTTGTTGGCGACTCTCTCTCAGTTTCCTTCTTATCAACTGTAAATAGTCAATTAATATAGAGACCTAATTCGCCTTTTTCTTGTTCAAACGGCGACATTTTGCTCAATTTCAGCAACTCAATTCCAGGTGTATCATCTAATATAAATTACTCGCTTTAGATAACTACCCATAGCAACGATTAAATTTTGCCAATTCTTTCCTCAGAGAGATTCCCTGTACGCAAATTACTACCGCATCAAAACTACCTCAGCACAAAAAAGCATCGATTAACTAGTGATTCTGCTCCATTTCTAAATCTAAATATAGCTACTGTTTTAATCTGTCTTGTTCCAATATTTTGAGCAATATTTAAAGCAAAGGCTGTTTTACAACTGCAAAGGCACAGCAAGATAATAAGCTTCTTTTTGAAGACCCGCTGTCATTCTTATCCAAACTTTATATCCCGTCCGCAAACCGCTTAATTCTTCAATAAATTTTTGATACAATTCATCAATTCGTGCAATCGAGGTGTTCCACACTTCTGAGATAGACAAAAAACCACTTCTACTACGTTTTTCAGAAACTTCTAGTATACTGCGCTCTGCTTCACTAAACATTGATGCAAAGCTCGTCTCCTTCGTCATATCCTTGTACAATTCCTGTAGCCGTTTCGAAATCAAATTTCTTAAATAGATTTCTGCTCACAATCTTAGCATAGTGTTCCATATTACGACAGTCCGGAACAATCATCGCTAGTTTCAGCTAGATAAGACATCCCACCAAACTCTTCCAATTGTTTGGGATCCAACGCATCGTTATGGTCCAAAATCACATAGCTTCATATTATATTTAGAATCCAACATTGTTTGAAAAATAAGTTGGTGTCCCACGTAGGTAGAATCTTTGCTCATAAATTCTAATGCCCCTACAACCGTATCAAGGGTCTAAGAAAACAGAGCCCTAATACAGCTTGTTCAGCTTCCGATACTCGAGGTGGTAAGCGATCCTGAAAAAGTTTCATTTGCCAATTTTTCTCTTCCTTTAAACAACACTAACTTCATTTCAAAATTTTTTTAATAGATATGTTCTCATTTTAACTTAGTAATTAAAATAAATACAATCACAAAGTACGACATTCGTTCTTTTTCGATGCTACGTTTAACAAAATGTTAAATCAGAGAAATACCTGATAAACATTTAGTTATGATTTTTAATTCAGCCAAAATATTTACTGTCATTGTAGCATTACGTCAGAGAATTTACATCTAGTTCATTGAAGTAACGTACGAAATTGGGTAACGTTTAATCAAATTTACGTTTATCTAATTTTTATAACTAATTGTTCTGAGGTCGCTGCCGAAATTTGTGGTGCGTGAATTGAACCAAATAACCGACCATCTCAGTCTGCTTGATTAATAACTATCCATTTGATTCTTTCGAACAATTCTATCTCTTGTGATTCTGTTTTAATTCTGCTTGTTTGTTTTTCCTTCAGCATGTAATTTACCTTTTAGTACCAAACTACTGTGTTTGCTTCTTAGCTAAAACTTTTTGATTAAGAAGTTATGTGCATATCCATCAGCTACTTTTTTAACTTCCCTTTTTCCTTTACCTTTACATCTTTTAATAAAAATAACTTTCATTTTTATTTCCTCCTCTCTTTGGTTGGCTACTACCATACCTAATTTTTCTTTTGCTTCTGTAACAGTACATTCTATCTGGGTAAGCTTGCATTTGACAAGTACCCACCACCCGCACAGTTTTTTCCATAATAATTTGAACATTGATTTCGCCTAAAACTACGTGCGCTACATTCCTACTTTCCATCCATGCGCTTTGTGATAACGAAACGCTGCATCAACATCTTGTCATGCCCAACATGGTAATCCTGCTGGTTGTGCTTGCTACACTGTAATCATAATCTTATCCTCTTCGCCACCCCACAGCGACAGCCATTTTTTCACTGATAAATTCGATGTTTATCAACTGACTACGAAGTAAATAGGTATCTATCTCTTTAAGAAACGTTGGATTAAACAGCATCTGCTCCACAAAACCTGAGATAACTAGCTGCATAAACCGTACGTGAACCCGTTCGTAAAGAAAAACTTTCAGTGTCTACTATAATACCACCTGCAATAGCTGTTGCTTCAATCTTATTGATTGATTCGGCTTCACTTGGCTGAATATTCAAATAATTCTGTTACCAATTTCACAGTTGAAAGACATACGCTCAATGAAACTAAGACCGGTTTTTCTGGGAATTCTTCACTTCTTCGGTGATGATCGATGACCACAAAATTATAATTTTGTGACTAATTTAGGTTCTAATCGACAAGATGCCTATCGATGATCACCATAACAAGTAAGTATCGAAGCTGATCATTTCCTCGCTGTTTCAGGCGTGTGATATATCGACTAATCGAGTTAATCTTTTTCTACTTCCTCACCAATTGATTGATATCTTTGCTAAGTATTGGATCTATAAATAATCCAGCTTCTTTATTGTTCATTCAGCAATTCTCGAACACCTAGGCTATCCTATACATCCAATCAGGGTACTTGCCCCATAAAATAAAAAAAGCTTTGATCAGCTTGTTTCATTAATTCTTGCAATGTTGACTGATTGATCCTGGAACGAAAACACGCCGCGTTCTCTTTCCATAGGGTTAGTTTACCAACCATAATAGCGAAGGCTCACCACTCGATGATTTTACAACAACTTGATCTCCACCTCTACCTATATGCCTAAAATCAAGATTAATCTGAAGCTTGCCTTAGCTAGTAGGCTAAATCATCATTAATCGTAAGCTAACCAATAACTAAGGTCATGGGAAATTTTGCTTAGAGCGTCTTTCCAGAATACGATCAATAATGCAAATTTAATCCTTCTATTTTTCTCTAAGGACAATTGATGCATCATGACAATAAAAGCGATCTTCTGATACTGCTTTTTTCAAATAAAATAATGCCTGTTCTTTAGCCCATTTAGAATTAATTCTGTAGTAAATAAAATTATTTAAATGAAACTACTTCGATCGTTTCCATTCCTTGAACAATTTCATCATGATTATCTACAAAAATATTTCCAAATTCTAATTTTTTCATTTTTCATATAAACTTAACTTTAATTTGTTGCATACTCTGTAATATCCATAAATAAACTACGCGGATATCTTCCTGAAATAATTGATAAACATTACTCCCCAAGTGAACTGTTTTTAAAAACCGAGATTGACTACTTTGAATCAACATCTGCTAATTCTTTAATCAATTTCATTAATTTTTTTACCTAAAAACTTCTGAATACCCAAAATAAATTTTGAAGATAAAGGATTTGTCCATTGTACTTCTACTCTTTCATTAAACAGTAAAATACCAATTGGCATTTTTGATAAGCGCTTCTTGTCTCCTCTTTAATCCGTATGATAATCAGTAATATATTTATGCTCCTCTGACTGATTTTTTTTAGCCAAAGAATATAACTGGAGAGAACCGTAATGATAAAAGTAACTAAACAAGACTATTCCAACCATAAAAATGCACATAAAACCTAATTGATTGTAACTAATTGTAATAAACAATAACAACAGCAACATTTTAAATTTTTTCATCATTCAAAAAATTCGGGATTTTTCTGTAGACAACTTTTCATAAGTTAACTTCTTTTAAATCTGTTCCTTTTAAAGCACAAACTTCTATTTAACATGTTGTTTCTCTAATTTAGATACTAGACACTAGATTTCCCTAGAATTGTTTCATGGAAACAATTCTAGGGAAATCTAGTGTCGCAAATAGAAATCTTTGAAAATAAAAAAAGAACCATGATAAACTACACGATTCTTTTACTATATTTATCAGCTGTGACGAATGGTAATAATCCCATAAATACGTGCACGTTTGATTGCGCCGTTATTTTACGTTGGTTTTTTTGCTGATGTGCCACTAAACAGACGAGGTAAAATTTTAACCTCTTTCAGAGATAATCGTTTAAATAAAACAAATCTAAATCTTTAAAATCGATATGTTCAATGTGTTAGCTTTGCAATATAATAACTTTAACGGCGCTTGCGTCCGCCTCTACGTTTGATACGCCCATTTTTCTATCCTCCTTTATGTTTCTAATTAATGAACGGTAAATCCCATCATCTGAATATCAACGGTTGCTACTCCTCAAAATGGATCAAGAGTTTCCAAAATCAGGATATGGGTGATTTTATTTGAGGAGCTGCTTGCAATAATTATTTGTGTTTGATTAGTTGAACTTTGCTGAATGTGTTTTCGATGTGCTACCTGTATCATCTGAACCTCGACGTTGGTCGTTAGCAGATTTAGATTCCAACATTGAAAAATTATCAAAACTACTTACTCCAGTAACGTAACACGCTGTTCCCTTGTTGGTTATCATAAGAACGTGTTTTGAATACGTCCCTCCACACCAATCAAATGAAATCCCTTACGAGTAAAGTTAGCCATTTCAGCGTCTTTCCTCCAATACACAGTTAATTGAAATCTGCTTTCTCTTTCACCATTTTGGGTTTGTAAACTGTCTGTTTTAACCGCTACAGTAAACCGATGCACAGCTGCACCATTTGAAGTGTTCTCAAATCCGCATCTTAGTTAATCTTCCTAACCTAAAACAACATTATTAACACAATAATAGCTCCTTCAAAAATTGTTTCACAGAAAAACCATAAAATTTAAGCTTCTAACTTTAGTAATCAATAATGACGTAAAATACCATCAATTGTTTAAAGCTAGACGATCGAATCAATTGATTGCTGCTGCATCTGTTGCTGATAGTTTTACGATATGGTAAATTTCCTTCGGGAATTTTTTAATTCGTAAAGCTAAACGGCCGTTTAGACCAGTCTTTTAGATTCAGTGATTTCAGCACCATTATCTTTAAAATAGTAAACGGAAACGTTCGATTAAAGTTGCTTTTTCCAGCTTCTTCAAGTTTGAAACGAATAATTATAAATTTTCGTATTTTTTGTTGTTTGGCTCATCTTGAACGTCCAAACCTCCTTATGACTTGGCTCATTCTTTAAAAGAGCAAGGAGAGCATCTATTATAGATTACTCACGCTTTGTTAAATATCATGATAATTATTTATTAAACATCAATACTTTTATAATGGAGTTACTATTAACTCTAACGAGCACTAGTCAATAGCTACAAAGTATGTTGATGACGTTTCCATCTTGAACGATTTCTCTTACTAAGATTCTCTTTATTTTTTCCAAAATAGTAAACTTTAAGTTAGTTAATTTTCATCTTATTTTATACTGCTCATTTGATGTGCTTAATAAATTTAAACTCCGTGTTTAGAACCTATTCTCACTCTTTAACTAATCAAAAAACTAAAAAATAGATTTCAAACGAGAGTTAATCTGCTCACTTGAAAATCTATTTTTAATATTAATAGTCCTTCACGGTTATTTGTCTTTATCTAGTAATGGTTGTTCTACAATAAGAAGTTGATTCGTTATTACGATGATTGCTCAACATCAGTTTGCACTCTCAAATCATTTGTTCCTCTTCAACATCTACTTCTTCGCTTCTACTTTTGCCATATGTTGAGAACGCGTACCTTTTAATCACCTACGACGTATCAAAGCGAACGCTCTAAAGTTACACGACGTTTGTGGAGATACTAGATGCACAAACGATAATGGACACCTCGTTAGTGATTAACATAATACCTCTTCCACGCTTTACAGTTGGTTAAACCAGCTAAGTTTCCGTCTAGTTCAAGTGATATTAGCAGTTTAACGCCTTTACCTCCGCACTTTAATAGCATACTCACTTGCACTTGTTCGTTTCCATAAACCTTTTTCAGTAAATAATTAACACTTCAGAAATCTGGTGTTAATAAATCCATACCAACAACATAATTCATCTTCACGTAACGAATACCCGCGAACACCGCTAGGCACTTCTTCCCATATACGACAACGGTCCTCTTTAAACTTACTGTAACCTAGAATGGTTCCAATAATGATGTTCTTGTTTTCCAATCAGTAACAGACAACTTCATTAGCTCATCATCTTCACGTAACACAATCGCTCTGATCCATTAACTGTCGGATATTTGACAAAAGCAGAAATACTTGTTCGTTTAACGGTTCCTCGACGCGTCGCTAAAATATTTAAGCAGGAGAAACCGAGCGACTGGTTTAATCGCGGTACATGAGTAAACCGTAATCAATGTTTCCTACAGAACATCAGACCTAAAACAAATATGAATGATCCGAGGGTTCCTTTAGCCGTGCCGCCCATATTCTGAATTTCTATACCCTTAATAAGAAAGATAAACTCTTCTGCAACTGAGAGTCGTGGATGACAATAGCGAGCGTATATGAGTGTTAACACGATAGAAGATGACTGATTTCACACTAATCATCACATCGATGAACGCTCCAGCCGGACACACCGCGTCCGCCGCGTCTGTGAGTTTTTAAACCACTCAGAGCTTGCCAATAGGGCGAACTCTAACGTAAGTAAGCGAGTTATTTAGGTACACACACGAGTTTATATACAGACTCTCTGGCGTTCATCTGCACAATCAAAGTCTTCACTTCAAGACTTAGAACTTCTCCGACTACAATTCTGTTCGACGAGCATCTCCAAAGCGGTCTTGACAAGTCCAATAACTCGTTTCAATAAATGGTGTGAACTCGCTCCTGAATTGCTTAGAAATATCTGTTAAATCAGTAATCAATGCAATCAAATCGTTGTATTCAGATCCATATTTTATGCGTTCTAAACCTTAAACGAACCAATCCGCATATCTTAATAAGCTTGAGCTTGTTTTATCTGATAAACCGTATGTCTCAATCAACCGTATTTTTAGCAATTTTTCACCTTGTTTTAGATCCACGAACGATAAACGGATAATTCCCATCCTATAATGATCTAAGCAATACGCAAACCTTCAAGAATATGCGCACGTGCTTCTGCTTTTCGTTATCGTATGCTGTTCTTCTAACGAATAATATTTTCTGTGTTTTCAATACTCTTCTAAATTTCTTTTCAAATCAATACTTTTTGGAATGCCAATTGACAATAGCCAACATATTAAATCCAAAATGAAGTTTGTAAGAAAGATACATTTATATAAATTATTCAATACAACACTAGGCAACTCATTCGAACGGACATCAATTAACAACACGCAATGCCAATCACGGTCTGATTCATCCGCTAAGTCGGTTATTCCCTTCAATCGCTTATCCTGGCCAAATCAGCAAACGTTAACTAAACGGGCTTTTATTAAACCATATAAGGCAACTCATGTACAATGATTCCTCTCTGCCGTTTTGTGGTAATTCAATTTCTACTTTTGCCAAAACGAAATCGTAATTGAGCCACGACTGTTTCATATGCTCTTCTGATACCTGGATTTCCCCATAAACAAAGACCACCGGTTTGGAAAATCTGACCGGGTAAAGCCTTTCCAATCAAATCAGCTGTTGTCCGCTTCTGCTTTCATCAAAAATATGAAGTGCAGAAAATAACTTCAGTAGATTATGTGGTGGAAATTTGGTGGCCCATCCAAACTGCGATTCCTTGTCCCTCCATTAACAAAAGGTTTGGAAAACGAGCTGGCAACACCTCTGGTTCTCGCTTCTGATCCATCCAAATAGTTTTAATCACGATATCTACCTGTGTCTTTGTTAAGTCACGCAAACATTTCTAAGGCATTCGGTCATAAGAGCTTCGGTATAACGCATCGCTGCAGCGCCATCTCCATCACTGACGCCAAAGTTCCCATGTCCGTCCTCTAGCGGATTAACGGTAACTTAAAATCTTGCGCCATACGTACCATTGATTCCATAAATCGCAAACTGTCACCAATGAGGAGGTACTTACCCATACATCTCCAACAATACGTGCTGATTTTTTATGTGGCTTTATCAGGCGTTACGGCCCAATTCACTCATTTCCGGTAATAGTATTCTACGGTGAACTGGCTTTAAAACTATCACGTACATTCAGGCAAATGCAGCGTGCACGATAAACACTCATTGCAATAATCGAAGGAATGAGGTACGCATTTCTGGCTTAAATTTTTGTGTTCAAATGTTTCTTCCAAATCTTCGGGCCATTCCTCATTATCCTCTCTTGATTAAATATCTAAGTTTTTTTGAACATAGCGAGCATTGTTCTTCAATAAATTTAACGACGCGGTTCTACTCGGTCACCATAAAAGGCATATCCATTACCTGATCAAGCTTCGATTGCATCTTCGACCGTTATTTGGAGTAGACGTCTATTTTCTGGTTATTGTTGTATCCCATATTTCAGCATCCATTTCTCCCAGTCCTTTAGATACGTTGAATGATAGGTTTTGGAGTCAAGAGGCCATCTTTTATAATCATCCATTCTTCTTCCAGATCAAGGTAAACATTTCCTTACCTTGTTTTACTTGGTACAAAGGAGCTGCGCAAATTAAACAAAATCCTGCCTCAACAACTGGACGCATGTATCGGTAAAAAGAGCGTTAATAATAGTGTCCGAATATGTGACCATCCGACATCAGCATCTGCAATAATAACCAATTTTATGGTATCGAGCTTGGATAGATCAAAATCTCCAACCAAATCCTGTTTCCCATAGCTGTTACAGAAGTGCTTCGTAATTTCCTCGTTTCCTAAAATTTCGATCCAACGTAGCTTTCTCAACGTTTTAGAATTTCCACCCCGGATAGGTAGAATCGCTTGAAATAAACGCGACCGTCCTTTTTTGGCTGAACCTCCAGAGAATCTCCTCAACAATAATTTTCCACTAATTCTGTTTTTACTAAGCAGTCCGCTAATTTACCTGGCTAAAATTACGTAATTTCTAGACCGCTTTTTTAACGAAGTACTTCACGAGCACGTTTTGCTGCTAGACGAGCTCTAGAATGCTAATAACCTTTTTCAATAATTTTCGTGCTGTTTTGAGGATTTTCCATCAAAAATTTATCGAAATGCGCAGAAAAAAGACGACGGTAATCGTTCTTGCTTCAGAATTTACCTATTTTGTTTTTTTGTTTTGTCTTCAAATTGTGGATCTGGAATGCTAATAAAACTACAGGCCGTTAATCCCTCACGAACAATCTTCAACCGTTAAATTAATCTTCGTTTTTTCTTTTTATATAAATTTATTGCGTTTGCATAGTCATGGATGACACGTTCAAAGCTGTCTTAAAAAGCTGACTCATGTGTTCCACCTTCATAAGTGTGAAATGTTATTAGCAAAAAGTTAATAAATTAGAGTTGGTATCCATCCTGTATACTGCAATTCGCTAACTTCAACTGAAATACCCTGTTTGTCGCCTTCCTAAAAATATTGGATCTTCAAATAAAACATTTTTAATTTTATTTAAAAACCCAACGTAACTCTTAATTCCCCACCCTTGGTAGTGATACTCTTGAAATTGGAGGTTTTTCTGCTCTTTACTCAATCGTTAATTTTAAACCAGATTTTAAGAACGCTAATTCACGAACACGAACGGATAATCTTCGTAATCAAAGACAATTGGGTTTCTTTTAAAATTTCAGTGTCCGGGTAAAGAAATGTACTGTTGTACCCGTGGTGTTCTGTATCACCAAATAATTTCAACATCGTTTAAAACGGCTCCTCTAAGTAACCTTGAAATAAATTTCCCGTTTTTGTGTACCCAAACTTCTAGACTTGATGATGCGCATTAACAACGGATCCACCTACACCATGTAACCCACCAGAAACTTTATATCCTCCGCCACCAAATTTCCTCCAGCATGAAGGATGGTAAACACTGTTTTCAAGAGCAGGACGACCGGGTTTTCCTCTGGAATATCGACTGGAATACCACGACCGTTTATCGATACACGGATACTGTATCTGCTTCAACAACAACATAATTTCATCCGCAAAGCCAGCTCAAGCTTCATCAATTGAGTATCTACAATTCCCCATCCAACTGATGTAGGCTTCTCCACAGTGATCCGATAATACATATCCAGGTCGTTTCGGACTGCTTCTAAAACCTTCTTAATACTTGGATTTGATTGCAATCATAATCTTGAGCAAAATCATTTTTACTTCTAATTTTGCTTCAGAACAAACTCATTCACTCTCGCATTTCTACATGACCATTCTCAATACGGAAGACTTTGGGTGCTTCCAAATTTCTTTTTAACTCCATCTAAACTAGTGTTGTTAAACAAGTTTGAACTTTATTTTTGAATCGCCTTTAACAAAGTGTTTGGACGTTCAAATCATCTAGTTCAGACAGGACATCGGTCCAGTATAAAAGTTGGGATTCACCTGTCATTTCTTCATTAAATCGATTTCCTGCTAATTTCACACTTAAGAAGCAGTTGTTCTTTTGTTGACCTTGTGAACCATAGGTCTGCACGTGTCGTCCATTAAATTTAAATTTTAATCACTATATGAGGTCCGAAAAGTGTTATCCCTTGATCTAATTCACGTTTTTGGTCCTCTTTATAGGTTTTGAAGCCAAGTCTAAGTAAATTTGTTTTTTTATCTCCGTGTATTGGATAAAGCAAAACCGCAATGATAATCAAGTTCTAATCGTTCTTTCTGTTAGAAATTTCATAATGAATATCCTCCGCCCAATTACCTAACTTTTTTATAAATAAAAAGCGTTCCGCTAAGATAGCATGTCTCCATGTGCTGCTAATTGCTCAGTTAAGACATCTAAAAAAGTAAGATCTTGTTTTTTTTGAAAAGCTAATTGTTTTAAATATTGGTTCCGTTGTTTTATATCCGCTGATATTGGACTAAAATGGTGTAAATAAATGGGCCATTTGGCCCCATTTCCATATCTAAGTGAAATTTTCCTTTCGGACTGGGAAGGAGAAACCCCTTAACTAAAGACAAATCCTCGGGAGCAAAAAGAATAACATTTAAATTACCATATAGGCACTTAACTTTTTTTGCTCCAAATATTAAATTTAAGCCTTTTTTCCCTTAGTAAAAATTGAAAATTTCTAAGTGGAATAGAGTTTTTTTTCTGATTCTGCCGCTCACGCGTGCGTTTATCTTTGCTTCCCACGAATTAAATTCTTATCGTTTACCGTTCCGATGACTTCTGCCAATAGCTTAATACATAGATAGCTTCCATTAATACTCGTTTTCCCCTGTGCATTCTTCCTAAAAACATTACTTCCCCTGAGAAAAAGTTAACTTTTGCACTTGTCATAATTACGAAATAATTTTAACAGTTTGGAAATAATCTTTCAGAAAAAAAAACATTAGAAGTTTCATCCTTAGTCGCTTGTTTGCTGAATTAAACAGTATTGAATGAAGAATGTCCTTCACCAGGAATTTCTATAACTGCAACCTGGGTAAAAAGCTTTTTACTCCTTCGGTTTCTAGTTCTTTATCACTAAAATATGTGTTTCAGCTAAGTATCCCTTTTGCCATTTCACCGCTACTGGATAATATTAGCATGTTTTTAAAAAACTGACCTAAAGTAATGAATTCCTACTATTAAAATGTTCTTGTTTCATTAAATCACCCTGCTTTCATTGGAAATAAGCGCGGAGTATAAAACCACGCAAGACGCACTAATTATTAGTATCATTAACTTCTTTTCACAAAGAATACAATCTCTACTAAATTAGCTATGGTTCTTTACATTTAATAGATAAATACGAAGACCTTAAAAATTCCCGAAAAGTTGTTTAAAAGTGAAAATAAAACCTGTTTGAACAAGTTTCAATAAAAAACTAACTCCTCCTGATGATTCAGAAAAGTAGTTTTTTACTAGTCCATTAAAATGTACGGAACAGGCGTAATCATTGAATAAATTGTTTTGATCATTTTCACTCGGCAGTCTAAATGATGGTCCCTAACCCGGAGAAGTAAAACTTTAATTTTAATTGTTGTTTGACCAAATGTTCTTAATGCACTCTTTCCATATAACCTGGATTAAATGAAAGTTCAATTGATCCCCGTTGACAGAATAATAATCTAATTCTTCTTGAACATTACCTTATATCTGGTGAATTTCCTGAATGTTCAACTATATCTGGGTTAATGGTAATTTTTAAACACGTTATTTTTTCCTTCATGAGATAACAAAGATGCTCGTTCAATAGCACCTAAACAAAATATTCGCATGAACTCGATTTCTGTTGCTGATGTTTCAGGAATTATCGTTTAGTAACTGGATAGTACCCTTTCAAGTAAAACGAGAAATAGAAAAACAGATTTTCTGTTTTAAATAAAACTTGGTTTTCCAGTAATCATCAATTCAATTGTTTAGAATTATCATCTAACGTTTCGAGATAACTCTACAAACCTTTTACACGGAATAATGACATTATATTTTTCCCTGCTTGTTCTTCAGTCATTTCCAAATGAATAATGCGTTGGCTTAAACGATGACTATCTGTAGCAACAGCAAGAAGTTGGTTGTTTTCTATAACCATGGTACTCCAGTTAATATTGGTCGGCTTTTCATGAGTGGAAATAGCAATAACTGTTGACTATAACTTGTTTAAAAGTAGCCGAACTGGCAAAGTAACGAATCATTTGTATCGATAACGGGTACATGAGGATAGTTGTTAGCATCTAACCATTAATGGTAAAAGAAGGCTGTAGCTGAAGTAATCAAGGTTTTGAAATGAAATCAAGAACTTCAATTCCATTGTTTCTCAGGTAAATTTTTTTACAATTTCGCTAAAAAAGCGAGCTTGTAATACGATACTGCCCTGTTTTTTTCGATAATCAAGTGTTAGATTCTTCCTGCTACTGGAATAAATGTTTCTATAGAAATGTCGATCACTACCTCGTTAAGGTAATTCCCTCTTCATTCGCCACAATTTATCCCTGTCAATTAGGGAATGGTTGTTCTTGGAAAAAAATAGCACGCTGAAACATCAAGCCATACTTTTCAAAAAAGCACTTATTTTAAATTGTAAAATTTCATTAAAGTAAACCTCAAAATTATAGTTTAATTAAATTTTAATAAGAACTTTAAGTAATAAGTAGTAGGGCTTGTGGATACTGTTTCGGTAAGTAAGTTGAGCTCATTTACTCCAAGGTTTTTTCCAACATGTGGACTAAGCTGTGAAAAAACAAGGATAACTTTCATAGTTATCCACCATGTGAGTAAATTGGACTTTAGCGAATAAGGATAAGAAAATTAGCTAGAAATAAAATTTTAACCCTCCATTTAACGAGAATAATAAAAAATGATAAGCTGTTTTTAAGAATAAGCATTTAGTTTAGTTTTATTTTTTATCTCTCTATATCTTGTTTCAGTTGGTGATCCTTTTTTAATAGCCTGATTAATTTTTTCGTAGGCATGAAAAACAGTAGTATGACTTTTTCCACCAAATTCAGCACTCAATTTTTTTGGTAAAGAATTAAGCTGCAGTTCACGTGAAGAACATCGCAATTTCTTGGTAAAACGAAATAGCTTTAAACACGTTTTTTTACCTTTTAAATCGGTTAAATGAAATCTGATAATAACTAGATAACAACATTTTGAATATCTAAAATAGATAAAATGCTTGGTTTTTGGAAAGGAATCATACTTTTTAAAAAGCATCAGCTGCTAGACTGGGTAGTAATATCCGACTTTCAATCGCTGCAAATGTTGAACTCTGAACTAATGCTCCCTTCTTTAAATTCACGAATATTAAGAATCATTGCCCCTGCAATATAGCTCAAAGTATCTCAGGAATTTCTATCTTTCCCGCATTAGCTTTTTTCGTAAAATAGCAAAGACGTGTTTCAAGATCAGGCGGAGTAATATACAGATAAGCCCCAAGCAAATCGCGAAATAAGGCGTTCTTGTATTTTCGGAATTTCCCATTAAGGCAGTTCGAATCACTAGTTAAGACAATTTGTTTACGATCATCATAATAAAGCATTAATGTATGGAAGAATTCTCTTGTGTTCCTTCTTTGTCTGCAAAAATTGAATATCATCACCAATAATAAGTCAACACCTGCGGTATTCAATGTTCTGAATTTTTCTTGTGTTTTATTTGGTATAGAATTATATAAAATCATTTGCAAAAGTTTTCGCTACTTACATACTTACTTTTGCATCGATTAAGTCAATAACATTTGGCGGCCAATGGCAATGCATTAATGCGTCTTGCCTAATCCAACTCCACCATAAAAAACAAGGGATTATAGAATAGTTTCCTGGTTCTTCGCACGACATAATGCAGCAGCATGGGCCATTTGGTTGCCTTTCCAATAACGAAAGTATCAAAGGTATATTTATCGTTTAATTGTATTCTTTTTAAAAGAATTTTTTTTGCATTAAAGATTGGCTTTTTTGTTTTTCCATTGTGATTAAATTTTCTTGTTCAATTTTAATATACAAATAAATGGAGATATTTCGCGACTGGAAGTATTCATAAATATTCAAACAATACGAGTGGCTAAATTATTTTTCCCAATATTCTTATGCAAAAGAGCGATGGAACTTCAATAATAATATTGTGTTTAGTTTATACGAATTGGGTTAGCACTTTCATCCAAGTATCGTAACTGACCTTTGAAAGTGACTCTTTTAAACTTTTCCCTTTAAAAAATTCCCACAAAGATGTGAAATCAATCCAAACAGAGAACTCCTTTATAAATAGTCTGTTTCATTTTAGCACGTTAATAAAAAGTTTCCAACAAGTAGTTTTAAACCTGTTAAAAACTCATCCCGAGCCTGTAGATAGAGTTTATGCACAGGCGTTAATAACTGTGAACAACTTTTCTTTACACAGCTTTAAATTTTTTAAAGTGGATAAAAACAGATTCAAAAACACTTTAAGTAAAAAGCTTTAATAGCAGTTTATCCACAAGGCGTTATAATTGCGAGTTGTGGATGATGTACACTGGTGTTGAATTTGTGATAACAGTATTGTTATACTCAAATCTAAATAAAAAAAAGCAAAAAAAAAAAAAAAAAGTTATACTTGAGCATGTGGATAAATAAACAGCAGCTGTGGATATCTTTTTATAGGATTAAGATAAAGACATTGGGAAAACGAAACTATAACGAAACCTTATAGTCACTTTTTGAGATACTTTCCTGATAATCAAAATG